>Ga0228535_1000142_pt1 | contig 232403 bp, 237 predicted proteins | sample SJ1metagenome_FD_168457 | JGI IMG/M metagenome (GOLD analysis project Ga0228535, IMG submission 168457) | Enriched culture of PCE-dechlorinating microbial communities from Ithaca, New York, USA - SJ1 | ecosystem: Engineered > Modeled > Simulated communities (microbial... > Unclassified...
GATCGTTGAGAAGATCCACCAGCCGAAAAGGAAGGCTGTTTTCTTGTGGTGCAGTTCGATAAACTTGGGATTTTTAGCTATCGCTGACCAGTTGTACGTTTGTTCCGCCATGATTGTTACTCCTTTCTCTAAATAAGTCTTAGATATACAGACCTCATACCAAAACGACCGTTTTCCGCATTCCCCCTTTCGAATCCAGTTTATTTATTGCAACATCAGGCGGGCATCTTGACATACCCGAATTTCATGGAAAGCAGTTCAGCCCCCTCCAGCATTGAAGGGATCACCTCCTGCTCAAGTCGTTCATGCACCATCCGGATGGCTGGCACCAGCATGGTCAAAGCACCAACCACCTTGCCGCCATAATCACGAATAGCTACAGCCACGGCACAGACACCTTCACCAAAACCGCCCACGTCAATGGCAACACCTTTTTTGCGGATTTCATCCAGTTCCTGCTGCAGCAGCTCCGGGTTGGGTACCGCCGGGTTCTTTCTGCGCCTCCCGTTAATCCGCTCCAAGAGATCAAGGGAACTGAGCGATTTGATCACCTTGCCGGCGGCATTGGTAAAAAACGGAAAGCGGCGTCCCACCATCTCAGTGGCCTTAACCTGTTGAAACGAATCAACCACATCCAGAAAGAACACCTCATCACGGTCAAGCACGGTAAAACAGACTGCAGCCTCGTGCTTACGGGCCAGAGATTCCATCACCGGATGTACAATCCTGATCATATTTGCATTTTTCAGGATACGCTGGGCCATGCTGAATGAATGCAGCCCCAGGCTATAGGTCCCCAACTGTTCATCCCGGTCTACCAACCCCTTTTCCTCCAGGGTATCCAGCAAAGCCAGCACCTTCTTACGGTGCATCTTCAAAACCTTGGCCAGCTGCGGCACTGTCGTTGCCCGTTCATTGGATGCAAGGGCCTCCAGCAAGTCTATTGCCTTAACAACCACCTGTGCTGAATATGCTCCCTTATCCCGATCCATACTGTCTCCAAACGGATTAATCAAATTTTGTTCTAATTCGTTCTACAAACAGCATATACTGCCATTTAATATTATGTTCTAAAATTGTCAACACTATTTTTTTCAAAAAACATTAATCAAATTTTATATAGTGATTTAAGCAAGTTAAAAAAACAAACAACCAATACACCTCTACCCCTGAATCGCTTTTTTGCCGCAGTATACAAAAAAAATATAATGCCGTTTAAATTTTATGATAAACAGCCGTTACACTCACGTTTCAAGAATATCAACAAAACGTAGCGCAACACTACAAACCGATGTTTATGCAGCGGGAGGCACCATGGCAGACAGCTTGATCAACCAGGATACGTTCTACTTTATAGAGGTGGATCTGCTGTGTACCCGTATGCCGATCACCTGCCCGCCACAGACCGGCTTGATAGAAATGGCCGGCCTGATGCAGCAGCACAACATATCGGGAATCGTGGTGGTTGAAGACGAAAAACCGGTGGGAATTGTTTCACTGCGGGATCTGCGTAATTGTGTTGCCACAGACTATCACGCACTGGCAACACGTACCGTACAGGATCTGATGCAAACAGACCTGATTACCATCAGGCGGCATGATTACCTCTTCAAGGCAATCTTTAAAATGGCCCGTTTCAATATCCACCGTCTGGTGGTTGTAAACGATGATGGCAGCCTGGCAGGCGTTATCACCAACAGTGATCTGCTGAGGATTCAAAGCCGCTGCCCCCTGTACCTTTCGCAGGAGATTGAAGCGGCTGAAAACTTTGAACAGCTGCAGATGATCAGTACACGGATCATTGAACTGCTGCAGTTTGTGGTCAAGGCCGGTGCCGACACCCAGAGCCTGATTTCGCTGATATCACATTTTAATGATCTGATGACACTGCAGGTAATCGCATTACTGGAACGGCTTGAGGCTGTCAGGTTGCCGCGCTCAGCAGCTTTTCTGGTAATGGGCAGCGAGGGACGTGAAGAGCAGACCCTGCGGACTGACCAGGATAACGCCATTGTCTACAGTGATTCTGTATCGACTGATGAGCTGAAGCAGATCAAACAGTTTGCCAGCCGGGTGGTTGACCGCCTGGAGTTTATCGGCGTGCCCCGCTGCCCCGGAGGGATTATGGCCAGTAATCGCCAGTGGTGCCACAGCATCTCCACCTGGCAGCGCATCACAGCCCGCTGGATCAACACCCCAACGCTTAAAAACATGGTCAAATTCGGCATGTTTCAGGATCTTCGGGTCATCCACGGCAATCTGTCACTGGGGAAAAAACTGCGGGAACATATTATCACCACCAGTCATCATCATTCCCTGTTCTTCTCCTACATGGCTCACAACATCGTACAGTTCAGTCCGCCACTGGGTCTGTTCGGCCGGATCAAGCTTGAGCATAAAGGTGAGCACAAAGGCAGTCTTGACTTGAAAAAGGCGGGAATCTTTGCCCTGACCCAGGGGGTTAGTCTTTTAACACTGCTACACCGCAGCATGGGTGGTACCACCTGGGACAAACTGGGCTGGCTACGTCAGGACAGTCAGATTTCCAAAGATGACCTGAACAGCATTGAAGAGGCATTCAGCCTGCTGGTACGGCTACGTCTGATGGTGCAGCTTGATGCCGTTGCAGCCGGAAAGACACCGGACAACTTCTGCGATCCGAGTCTGCTGAGCAACCGGGAGCAGGAACAGCTGCGCACGGCTTTAAAAGCGGTCAACCTGATGCTGCAGATACTCAAGGACACCTTTCAGCTGGACCTGTTACGAATCTGATCATTTTTTCTGCGGCTCCTGCAGCTTATCCGCCTCGTTTACCCAGCCGCCCCCCATGGCCTTGTAGACGGAGATCAACGACACCAGCAGGTCATAGTGAGTCTTGGTCTTGTCCAGCTTGCCGGTGAACAGTGAGCGATCAGCATCCAGGACCTGCAGATAGCTTGAGGTACCGGCCTCAAACTGCAGCCGTGCCAGACGGTCATAGTCGCTCAGTGAGGCAACCTGCCGTCTCTGGGCCTCCAGTTGTTCCCTACCCTTGGTGGTCTTGATCAGGGCATCTTCAACCTCTCTGAAGGCGGTCAGAATCGTCTGTTGGTATTGATACAAGGCCTGCTGCTGCTGGGCCTCGGCCTGCTTGACCTGTCCGGCGGTCTGACCGAAATTGAAGAGCGGCTGAGCCAGTTGGGCACCGGCAGACCAGATGCCGGCCCCCGGCACAAACAGCCTGCTGATATCGCCACTGGACACCCCCAATGCCCCGGTCAGTGAAATCTTGGGAAAGTAGGCTGCCTTGGCAACACCGATCTCGGCATTGGCAGCAATCAGGTTCTGCTCGGCCTGAATGATATCCGGACGCCGTTCCAGCAACAGCGACGGCAGGCCGGCCGGGATACCGGGCGGGATCAGTTCATCAATGGTCTTGCCCCGCGGGATCGGGCCCGGTGCACGCCCCAACAAAAGCGAGATCAGGTTCTCCTGCTGGCGCACCAGTGATTCGTAGCTGGGTATGGCCTGACGGGCAGCTTCATAATTGGATTCAGCCTGGGACAGTTCAAGTTGCGAAATGGTCCCGTACTTGAAACGCAGCTGAAACAGCTTCAGGCTCTCGGCATAGGCCTTTTCCGTGTCTCTGGCTATCTCCAACTGGCGGTCCATCCCCCGCAGGGTGATGTAGCCGCTGGCCACGTTGGAGACCACCGTCATGATCACCGCCCGACGGCCAGCCTCACTGCCCACAATCTGGGCCTGGGCCGCCTCGCTGGAACGCCTGATCTTGCCCCACAGGTCAAGCTCCCAGGTGGCATTCACCGTGGCCTGGTAACTCTGGGTGGTACTGCTGCCAGTATGGGTAGCCCCAGGATTGAAACCTGCTGATATCTGCGGGAAGTACTGGGAACGGGTGGTGTCCAGTACCCCCAGATACTGATCCACCTTGGCTGTGGCACTCTTCAGGTCCAGGTTGCCCCGCACTGCAGTCTCAATCAGATCATCCAGCACCTTGTCGCCAAACAGCTTCCACCACTGGGTATTGGCCAGATCTGCAGCAGCCTTGTACTCCACATTCCATTGGTCAGGCGCCTTTACGTCAGGGCGGACATAATCAGGCCCCACGCTGCAGCCGCACACCAACAGCAGCATTGTAACAAACATGAAGTTACGCATGGTCGTTGCCCCCTTCCTGCAGGGCCTTGACACCCTTTTTACGGCTGAAGATACCGCTGGCTGACTCAAGCAGCACAAAGAAGAGCGGCACAAAGAAGGAGGCCACCAGGGTGGAGGCCAGCATGCCGCCGATCACACCGGTCCCGATGGCACGCAGACTGTTTGCACCGGCACCGTGGGCTATGGCCATCGGTACACAGCCAAGAATAAAGGCCAGGGAGGTCATCACAATCGGGCGCAGACGCAACCGGGCTGCTTCAATGGCCGCTTCAGCCGGCTCCATCCCCTTTTTCAGGTTATCAGCCGCAAATTCTATGATCAGGATGGCGTTTTTGGCGGACAGCCCCACCAGGGTCACCAGGCCGACCTGAAAGTAGACATCATTTTCCAGGCCACGTACCCAGGTAAACAGCAGGGCACCGCAAAGGGCAAAGGGGACCGACAGCACCACCCCCACCGGCAGGGACCATTTCTCATACTGGGCAGCCAGAATCAGAAAGACCATGATCAGACCAAAGGCAAAGGCCATGGTTGAGGTATTACCGGCCTTTTTCTCTTCAAAGGCCTGACCTGACCAGGAATAGCCATAGCCCTCCGGCAGCACCTTCCCGGCCACCTCCTCCATGGCGCTGATGGCCTGACCGGAGCTGTAACCTGAGGCCTGGCTGCCGTTCAGCTTGGAGGCCGGGAAGCCGTTAAAGCGGGGCAACAGGCTGGGACCAGCCACATATCTGATGGTTGCCATGGCGGAAAGCGGGATCATACTGCCACTGCTTGAACGGACATAGATCTGGGTCAGATCATTGGGTTTATCACGGTAGTCAGGTTCAGATTGCTGGATGACCTGCCAGATCCGGCCATACTGCAGAAACTGCCCCACGTAGGCAGAACCGAAGTATGACTGCAGGGTCTCAAAGACCGTGGATACCGGCACACCCAGCAATTCTGCCTGTGCCCGGTTAACATCAAGATAGAGCTGCTGCTGGCTGGCAGAGAAGGTAGTGGAGACACCGGACAGTTCTTTACGCTTACGGGTCTCGGCAACAAACTGCTTGGTGATTTTCTCCAGTTCCTGGGGAGAGCCGCCCCCCTTGCTCTGGATATAGAACTCAAAACCGCCGGTACTGCCCAGACCGGGAATGGAGGGTGGATTGATCGGAAAGACCACCCCTTCTTTGATACCATGCAGTTTGCGGCCAAGATCCTTTTGCACGCTTGCGGCGTCAGTTCCCTTCCCCTCCCGCTCACTATACGGCTTAAGCGCGGCAAACAACAGACCGGCATTATCCTTGACGCTACCGTCAATCAGGCTGTAGCCGTTAATCTGGGTGATGTCCCCCATGGCCTTGTTGGTCTGGGCAAACTGCACTGCCCGGTCACTGACCGCCGTGGTCCGTTCAAGGCTGCTGGCATCAGGCATCATGGTGCCTACAAACAGATAGCCCTGATCCTCCTCCGGCACAAAACTGCCCGGAACAATCCTGAACAGCAGCAGTACCAACGCCAGCACACCACAGAACAGCCCCAGGCCGATGCTGCGGTGATTGATCAGCCAGCGTACCCCGCTGGTGTACAGTTCGGTCAGGCGATTAAAGCGATCTTCAAACCACTTGAAGAAGCCCTTCTTCTCGCCATGCCCCGGCTTCAGAATCCGTGCAGCCAGGGCTGGTGAAAGGGTCAGCGCCACCACGCCGGAAAGTACCATGGAGATGGCGATGGTAACCGCAAACTGCTTGTAGAGCGTACCGGTCATCCCCCCTAGAAAGGCCACCGGCAGAAAGACCGACCCCAGCACCAGTACAATGGCGATCAAGGCGCCGGTCAGTTCTGACATCGCCTTTTTGGCAGCCTCCATCGGGGTCATGCCATAGGTGGCCATGTTATGTTCAACGTTTTCCACCACAATGATGGCATCGTCCACCACCAGGCCGATGGCCAGGATCATGCCGAACAGGGTCAGCATATTGGTGGAGAACCCCAGCGCCAGTATCCCCATATAGGTACCGACAATGGCAATCGGCACCGCCAGGATAGGAATAAAGGTGGCCCGGAAACTCTGCAGAAACAGAAACACCACCAGCACCACCAGCACCACCGCCTCAAAGAAGGTATGCACCACTTTTTCAATGGAGGCAGCGGTAAACTCACTGGTATCCAGCACCACCTTGTACTCCATCCCCTGGGGGAAGCTCTTTTTCAGGCCTGCCAGCAGTTTGTTGATCTGCTTGGAGGTTTCAATGGCATTGGCACCGGGCTGCTGATAGACCACAATGGCAACTGACTTTTTACCGTTGACCTTGGTGGTGACGGAGTAATCCTTGCCTCCCAGCTCGGCACGGGCCACATCCTTCAGCCGTACCAGTGCAGAACCTGCCGACGCGGCACGGATAATGATGTTCTCAAACTCGGCAGGGTCAGACAGCATCCCCTTGGTGGTGACCACAAAGGTCTGTTGGGTTCCCCTGTGCGAAGGCGACTGGCCGATGGAACCGACACCAAAGGCCTTGTTCTGCTGCTGGATGGCAGTGGCAATATCCTGGGCTGTCAGCCCCAGCTGGGCCAGGCGATCAGGCTTGAGCCAGATCCGCATCGCCACATCCGGCAGGGGAAACATGGAAGAAAGGTTGGCGCCGGGAATCCGCTTGATGGCATCCAGGATATACAGGTTGGCATAGTTACCCAGGTAAACCGGATCATAGCGGTCATCGGGGGAATAGACGCTGATCACCATCATAAAGGACTGGGAGCGTTTCTGGACCGTTACCCCCTGTTGGCTGACCACATCCGGTAACAGGGCAGAGGCCTGGCTGACCCGGTTCTGTACGTTGACCTGGGCCATATCCGGATCGGTGCCCGGCTCAAAGGTAACGGTCAGGCTCATGTTACCGGATGAGGCGCTGGTGGAGGACATGTAGCTCATACCATCCACGCCGTTGACCTGCTGCTCGATCGGCGCAGCAACCGTATTGGCGATCACCTCGGCAGTGGCGCCGGGATAGAAGGCCGAGACCTGCACCGTGGGAGGGGCAATATTAGGGTACTGAGCAATCGGCGTAACCTTGAGGGCAACCAGCCCCCCCAGGGTAATGATGATGGCAATCACTGCAGCAAAGACAGGGCGATCAATAAAAAAGCTTCCCATGATCCCCCCTTACTTGACTGCTGCCGACTGAGCTGACTTCTTCAACTCTTCAGGTGTAACCAGCTTGACCGGGGCACCGGGGGCCAGCTTCATAAAGCCATCCACAATCACCCTGTCACCGGCCTTGAGCCCCTTGTTGATAATCCAGTCCTGCTCAACCCATTCCCCCACCACCACCGGGCGGACCTCTGCCAGCCCCTTGTCATTGGCTACAAAGACCACATGGCCGTTGCTGGTCTGCTGCACGGCCCGCTGGGGAACCGTCAGTGCATTGGGACGGGTTGCCCCTTTCAGGTAGGCCTTGACAAACATGCCGGGACGCAGCACCCCTTTCGGGTTGGAAATTTCAGCCCGCACCAGATAGGTACCGGTATCTTTATTAAACGAAGGATCAGCAAAATTCACCACTCCCGCCAAGGGGTAGCGCCTGCCATCGGACAGTTCAAGTTCAACGGTAAAACGGTTCTCCTTTGGCCCGACGATTTCTCCATTGTCCACGGCCTGACGCATCTTGGCCTGCTCGTTCTGGGACACACTGAAATCAACCCAGGCCGGGTCCAGTTTGGCGACATAGGTCAGCTTGGCGGAACTGCTGCCGGCAGCGATATAGCCCCCTTCACGAATCAGGGCCTGGCTGGCCACACCGCTGACCGGTGACGTAATGGTAGTATAACTTAAATCCAGCAACGCCTTGTCCAGGTTTGCCTGATCCTGTTGCAAACCGGCCTCGGCGGTCTTGAAGTTGCCGATGGCGTTATCCAGATCGCTCTTGCTGGCAGCATTCTGATCAGCCAGCGGCTTGATCCGGTCAAGACTGGCCTTGGCAGTAAACAGCTGGGACTTCCTGATATCAACCGCGGCCCTGGCTGCATTTACCGCTGCCACAAACGGCTTCTTATCAAGCAGAAACAACACCTGTCCCTGCTTGACCGGCTCCCCTTCCTGGTAACTGATCTTCTCAAGAAAGCCGTTTACCCTGGCCATCACATCCACCTGGTGGGAGCTTTGTATCTGGGCCACAAAGGGAAACACAGCCGGTACGGTTTGGGGCTGAACCGTCACGGCAACCACCTCGGTCACCGGCACCTGGCCCTTGGACTGTTCTTTTTTACTGCAGCCTGCTACCGGAAGAAACAGGCTGGCAATCGTGGCAGCAGAGAGAAACAAACGCAGATGATTCAGGTGGTTGAAGCGGATCAGGCGGGACAATTCCATCGGTAACCTCACGCTGCTGTGTATGATCTATTTCATTTCTATCTGAGGTACCACACATCAAGACGTTGTCAAGGCGGGCCACTGAACTTATACTGCGTGCATTCAGCATCAATTCTGTCGGGGGAATCATGCAACGACTCAAGGAATTTTACGAACAAGAATCATTCACCGGCATCCTGTTGATGCTGGTCACAATAGCGGCCCTGCTGCTGAAAAACTCTCCCCTTGCCGAGGTCTACAACAGTTTTCTGCACACACCGGTAGCTGTTCAGTTCGGGGCCTTGAAGATTGCCAAGCCACTGCTGCTCTGGATCAATGACGGCCTGATGGCTGTTTTCTTCCTGCTGGTGGGGCTTGAGGTCAAGCGCGAACTGATCCGGGGCAACCTCTCTTCCTGGAATCAAGCGGCCCTGCCGGTCATTGCCGCCATTGGCGGTATGCTGGTGCCGGCCCTGATCTATGTCGGCTTCAATCACCAAGAACCAGCATCCCTGCATGGCTGGGCCATCCCCACGGCAACCGACATCGCCTTTGCCCTGGGTATTCTGTCGTTATTGGGTAACCGGGTGCCAGCTTCATTGAAGATATTCCTGCTGGCGCTGGCAATTATTGACGATCTGGGCGCCATTGTGATCATCGCCCTCTTCTATACCTCTGACCTATCACTGGCTTCCATTGCCGTTACCTCAGTCACCTTGCTGGCCCTGTTTGCACTCAACCGCTTTGGCGTAGAACGCAGGGCGGCCTATATCCTTTTGGGTGCCGTACTATGGGTCAGTGTGCTGAAATCCGGTGTCCACGCCACCCTGGCCGGCGTGGCACTGGCCTTCATGATTCCCCTTGAGACCCGTAGCGCAAAAACAGGCAAAAAGGCCCTGGCTGCCCAACTGGAACATGATCTGCACCCGTGGGTTTCGTTTATGATCCTGCCGCTGTTCGCCTTTGTGAATGCCGGGATTGACCTGCGCGGCCTGTCGCTGAACCAGCTGGCCACCCCGGTGCCGCTGGGGATCATGCTGGGGCTGTTCATTGGCAAGCAGGTCGGGGTCTTCGGGTTCAGCTGGCTTGCCATCAAAAGCGGGCTGGCACGCCTGCCGGCAGCCAGTAACTGGCGCCAGCTGTATGGTGTCTGCCTGATGACCGGCATCGGCTTTACCATGAGCCTTTTCATAGACTCACTGGCCTTTACTGACGATGCTATCTACCAGTACGCAGATAAACTGGCGATTGTGCTGGGATCACTGTTATCCGGCGTAGCGGGCTACCTTGTGCTGCGTTTTGGACCTTCAACACGTCAGACCTGACCGCCGGGGCTTGACGCCCAGTCGTCGCTATGGTATTGAGCAAACCTTCAAAATTCAACGGGTTACAAAACAAATTAATTGCCCACACAAAACAAAAGTTTAACCAAACAAAAAATATTCACGAGGTAGTACCATGTCCCAAGCCATAACCAAGCCGATCGGCGCCATGCTGGATGAGATTGCAGCACGTTTTCCTGACAATGATGCCCTGGTCTACCCCGAGCGTGGGCTGCGTTATTCCTACAAACAGTTTAACGAGATCTGCCGTCAGGTGGCCAAGGGTCTGCTGAAACTGGGCATCAAAAAGGGGGATCATGTCTCAATCTGGGCCTACAACGTGCCGGAGTGGGTGATCCTTCAGTTTGCCACCCCCAAGATCGGCGCCGTACTGGTGACCGTCAACACCGCCTACAAGTCATCAGAACTTGAGTATGTCCTGAACCAGTCCGATTCCACCACCCTGTTCATGGTCAAGTCGTTCAAGGATACCGACTACGTCAAGACCCTGGCAGAGGTAGTACCGTCCATCCATGACTCTGAACCGGGCAAGCTGAACCATGCAAAGCTGCCGTTCCTGAAGACCGTGGTCTTTATCGGTGATGAGACCCCGGCCGGTATGCTCAATTTCAACTCAATCATTGAGCTGGGCAAGGATGTCTCCGACGAGGAACTGGCCGCAGTCGAGGCCACTCTGGACTGCCACGACACCATCAACATGCAGTACACTTCCGGCACCACCGGCTTTCCCAAAGGGGTCATGCTGACCCACTACAACCTGGCCAACAACGGCTTCCAGATCGGCGAGTGCATGAAGTTCACCAACCAGGACCGGCTCTGCATTCCGGTGCCGTTCTTCCACTGCTTCGGCTGTGTACTGGGCACCATGGTCTGCGTTACCCACGGTTCTGCCATGGTACCGGTTGAACTCTTTGACCCGCTCAAGGTCCTGCAGACCATTGAGGCTGAAAAGTGTACGGCGGTACACGGCGTACCGACCATGTTCATTGCCGAACTGGAACACCCGGAGTTCAAGAAGTTCAACCTCTCCAGCCTGCGTACCGGCATCATGGCCGGATCGGTCTGTCCTATTGAGGTGATGAAAAAGGCGGTGCGGGATATGAACCTGACCGAGATTACCAGCGTCTACGGCCAGACCGAGGCATCACCCGGCATCACCCAGACCCGCACCGAAGATCCGGTTGAACTGCGGGTTTCCACCGTAGGCCGCGCCCTGCCCGAGGCGGAGGTCAAGATCATCGATATCGAAACCGGTGCCACCCTGCCGCCGGGCAAACAGGGTGAACTTTGCGCCCGTGGCTATATGGTCATGAAGGGCTACTACAAGATGCCGGAAGAGACTGCCAAGGTGATTGACGCCGATAACTGGCTGCACACCGGCGACCTGGCGATCATGGATGAAAACGGCTACTGCAAGATCACCGGCCGGATCAAACAGATGATCATCCGCGGTGGCGAGAACATCTATCCCAAAGAGATCGAGGAGTTCCTTTACACCCACCCCAAGATATCCGATGTCCAGATCTACGGCGTGCCGGACAAAAAGTACGGTGAACAGGTCATGGCAGCGGTGATCCTGAAAAAGGGGATGGAAATGACCGAGGAAGAGGTCAAGGAGTTCTGCCGCGGCAAGATTGCCAACTATAAGGTACCCAAGTACGTCAAATTTGTGGAAGGCTACCCGATGACCGCCAGCGGTAAGATTCAGAAGTTCAAGCTGCGGGAGATGGCGATCAAGGAACTACACCTGGAAGAAGCAGAATAAGCAGCATAGCCAAATAACCGATAGAAACAGACAACCGGCAGGGGACATTCACTGCCGGTTTTTTTTACAGTTTTTTCCACCACACAAGCCTGACAAAAGCCAGCCCGAAGCAGCCCAGTGACAACCAGCCAGCAAGCGGATATGCAAATCCCCGCAGATAGAAGGCCAGCGCCACCAGCAGGCCGATCCAGGTCATCTGTTGCAGCCAAAGCCGGGCAGGACGCAGCAGGGCGCGCCGGTCTTCCTCTGCCAGATGCACGACCAGATCACCCTGTTGCAAGGCATCCACCAGATGGCGAGCCTTGACCAGGGTTAGCGGCAGTTGAGCCAGTTCATGGATCACGATCCCCGCAAGGCTGTCCCGCTCTCCCAGGGCACGGGTCAGATTGGCCCTGAGTACCGGCAGCACATCCTTGATACCGTTATAGTTCTCGATGTAGCTGGTGCCCAACCCCTCAATGATTGAGCTGGCCCGCATGACATAGATGATCTCCTGGGGCAGTTTGAACGGGTACTCCTTGAGGGCATCCATGACCCCGAAGGCCAGCTCCTGCATGCTGGAGGCACTGAGCTGGTCATTATCAAAGATCCGGAAGATCTCTTCAGCCAGACCGGTCAGCTCGTCCTGGGGCGCACTGTCGGTGATGATCCCCAGCTTGCGGGTGGCCTGCACCAACAGCTCAAAATCCCGCTCATAGGCTGCCTTGACCGTATTGATCATGGCCAGCCGAGTGGCGTTGGGAATCCGGCTGACCATGCCGAAATCCAGCAGCACCAGTTCACCAGTGGTGGTTACCAGCAGATTGCCGGGGTGGGGATCGGCATGGAAGAACCCTTTCACCAGCATCTGCTCGGTGTAGAACAGCACCAGCTTCTCCATCAGCTTGTCGAAAGAAACCTGGAGCGTCGCCAGCCCTTCCCGATCATCAAAGCGGACACCCTCTTCAAAACTCATCACCAGGGCATCATGGGAGCTGAACTGCGGATAGGGAACCGGCATGCGGATGCCGGAGTCGGGGTAGGCCTGACGGAACCGTTCCAGGTTGGACAGTTCAGCCTGCATATCCACTTCCTGCAGGATGGTGCGGCGAAAGGCGATCAGCACCGCCTCAATGGAGTTACGGGTATATTCGGAGAACAGCGGATGCAGGATCGCCAGAAACCAGCCCAACAGGCGGATATCCTCCCACACCACCCGCTCGATCCGGTTACGGCGCAGTTTGACCGCCACCTGTTCACCGCTTTGCAGCACCGCCCGGTGCACCTGGCCGATGGAGGCACAGGCCAGCGGGCTCTGCTCAAACCCGCGAAAGCAGGCCCCGGCGCGGAATGCCCGCTCAAAGACCTGTTGAAAGTCGGCCTCTGACATCGGGGGCAGCTGATCATGCAGGTGGCGTAACGGCTCCAGGTAGCTGTTGTCAAAGAAATCCGCCCGGGTGGCCAGTACCTGGGCCAATTTGATAAAGCTGGCCCCCAGCTGCTCTATGGCCACAACCAGCTGCAAAGGTGGCAGTGGCCGTATCCCCAGCCAGCCGGCCCGCTTACGGATCAACAGGAAGACGGTCAGCAGCACCCGGAAAACCCGGTAGACCCGCAGCGGGTGGTACAGCCTGATGAGGAGAGAGATCGGTGTCACCGGTTTACAACTGCCCCTGACGCTGTTTTGCCAGCTCCTCCCGCAGGGCTTCCAGATCGGCCTTGGTGGCAAGACCAAGTTCGTCGATTGCTTCCTTCAGCAGTGCTTTAATACTGCCTTTGATCTGTTCCCGCTCTTCGCTGCCTTTAGCCACGGCCTGGTCAAAGAACTCACGGGCCTTGCGCTCGTTCTCTTCCTTCAGCTCTTTGGCAGACTCACCGGCCTGTTCAAGCTTTTCCTTGGCCATCAAGGCACTGCCAAGCCCAAAATAGAATAACTGTTCCAGTTTCTCTTTCATGCCTTTCCTCCTGGTTCATTGACCGTCAACTCAGCCAAAACCGCTTCATGGGCCGCCACCGAGGCATCCAGTCCGGCATTGCCAATTGCGCCCCGGCCGGTCCAGTCATTACCCTGCCTGATATAGAGACTTTTCAGGGTTTGGCGGATATGCCGGATCGTTGCCGAGGGGTCACGTCGGGCAAGATCTGAAAGTACAGTATACACCGACTCAAAGGTATCATCATAGCGTTCTTCAATGTAGTCCGTCATTGCCATAGGCATCACCCCTTTCTTTAAACATGGTTTCCAACGTCCGTTGCCGGAAATCAAATATATGCTCCAGACGACGCCGCACAAATGGTGCTGCCAACTGCCCGAACGGCTGCAATGGCAGCAGGTATGACACCAGATCAACCATTTCCGTGCCGCCCTCTACTGCCCTGAAATGATGCTGGTGATGCCAGAACCGATAGGGGCCGCAGCGTTGTTCATCCACAAAGAAGCCGGGCTCGTGCACATGGGTAATTTCTGTGACCCAATCCACCCGTATTCCTGCCAGTGCCGTGACCCGATAGGTAACCACCATGCCGGCGTACATCCGTTCCGGAAGGTCCGAGGTGATTTCAAAACCCAGACCAGGTGGTGTAATAACCGGCAGATTGCGTGGATCAGAAAAAAACTGCCAGGCCGTTTGCAGGTCAACAGGGAGCAGTTGCGTTCGTTTGAGCATGTACACTGGCATGTCCTTTTAGCTGTTGAAACAATCCCAACCAACAGTAGACAACTCACAACTATAGTGCTAATTTTGCATCAAATTTAAGTTTTGTCTAGGACAAAAAAATGAACAAGCCACTAACCATTGCCGATATTGAACGAGAGACCGGTATCAGCCGTGACACGTTGCGGATATGGGAACGGCGTTACGGTTTTCCTGAGCCTCAACGCAACCAGCGCAGCGAACGCAATTACAGCCAAGAACAGCTTGAACGCCTGCGGCTGATCAAGCAACTGACTGATAACGGCATGAGACCAGGCAAGCTTGCCAGACTTGATCTGCAGCAGTTACAGCTACTGCTACAGGAACATACCGATCTGCCTGAACTGTCTCCGGTAGTGGCAAGCCTGCTTGAACTGGTTCAGGATCAGATACCAGGCACCCTGGAGCAACGTCTTGAGCAGCTACTACATCAGCATGGACTACCAGCATTTCTGACTGAAATTGTAGCTCCCCTGAATCATGCAGTGGGAAAGTCCTGGGCAGACGGGAAGATCGGCGTGCTTGATGAACACTTGTATGCCGAGCAGATAAGGATGGTTCTGGGCCGCATTCTCAATGAGTTGAAACCAGCACCTGCAGCCCCACGGGTACTACTGACCACCCTGCCTGGTGAGCAGCATGGTATCGGCATGTTGATGGTTGCCTGCATGTTGAGACATGAAGGAGCAGCACCGCTTGTTGCCGGTGTGCAGACACCGCTTGACGAGATTGTACGCGGGGCAGTGGGCGGAGGATGTTCAGTTGTCGGCATCTCCTGCAGTAGCTACCTGCAACGGCGTCAGATCACCAGCCAACTGGTACGATTACGTTCTATGCTACCTCAGGAGATCAGGCTATGGGCAGGTGGTAGTGGAGTCAAAGAACTTACAGCCATGCCGTCAGGAATACAGCTCTTCCAAAGCCTGAACCAGATTTCTACAGTTTTGCAACAATTAGCCTCCACCCAGAAAAGGCCATAATAATGACTATACATGAGCAGATGCAGCCGAATACGATAGTTTCTGAGCCTTGTCAAACACCATAAACGCTTCGCCTTGGCCTCTGCTGCAGATAATTACAGATAAAAACGTTTCTCGGATAGACACCCAAAAGAAAATAGTCCATTTTCAGCACCTTCCCGTTTTTACTTTGAGAACTCTGTGGACTCTATGGCAACTGTTTTTTACAGATAAAAATCTTACACCCTACCCGCTTGCATCCTGTCCAAAAGCATTTACACTATACCCCTGCGCTGCATAAATCTAAAATCCCCCGTTATGGAGGCTCCTATGGCATTGTGGGACAAATTAAAAGCTGAACTGATTGACATTGTCCAATGGCTGGACGACACCAACGACACCCTGATTTACCGTTTCCCTCGCTACAACAACGAGATAAAGAATGGTGCCAAGCTGGTGGTCCGTGAAGGACAGGCAGCGGTCTTCATCAACGAAGGCCAGATTGCCGATGTCTTCAAACCGGGCACCTACGACCTCACCACCCAGAACCTGCCGATCCTGGCCACCCTCAAGGGCTGGAAATACGGCTTTGAATCCCCCTTCAAGGCCGAGGTCTACTTTGTCTCAACCCGCCAGTTCACCAATCTCAAGTGGGGTACACCCGGCCCCTGCACCATGCGCGACCCGGAGTTCGGTGCGGTGCGGGTGACTGCCTTCGGCATCTATTCGATCAAGATCAAGGATCCGGCGATCTTTATCCGTGAAATAGCCGGCACCGATGGCGAATTCAGCACCGACGAAATTCAGGATAACCTGAAGGGCAAGATCGGGATGCGGATCAAGGAAGTAATGCCGGAGCTGCAGATTCCGGTGATTGACCTTGAGAGCAAGGTTTTTACCATGGGTGAGATGTTGAAAGAGCGGATAGCCCCGGCCTTTGAAGGGTTGGGAATCGCCCTGACCGAGGTACAGGTACAGGATGTGGGTCTGCCGGAAGAGGTGGAGCGGGCGATTGACAAAGCCGGCGCCATGCGGGCCATCGGCAATATGCAGATGTACACCCAATACGAGACCGCCAATTCCATCAATGATGCCGCCAACAATCCCGGCGGTCTGGCTGCGGCCGGTGTGGGGATCGGCATGGGGTTTGGCATGGGCGGCCAGATGGGCAATGCCATGGGAGGCGCCTTTACCAACATGGTGCAGCAGCCCGGTATCACGCCGGGATTCTCCGGTACTGGCCAGTCGGCATCTCAGCCGCCACCAATGCCCGGACCGCCCCCTCTACCCCAGCTGAACCTGTTTGTGGCCATGAACGGTCAGCAGGCGGGTCCGTTTGAGGCCCCGGCTCTGCAGCAGATGGTTATGAGCGGGCAACTGACCCGTGAAACCCTGGTCTGGAAACAGGGCATGGCAAGTTGGGCAGCAGCCGGCACCCTGGCTGAGCTGGCTCCGGTCTTTGGCGCAGTCCCGCCCCCCATGCCTCCGGCGTAAACCGGGAGATTACGTATGAGCGACCCAACCCAACAGACACCGAATACCGTAACCAAACAGTTCCCCTGTGGGTCATGCGGGGCGAGACTGGAATTCCATCCCGGCGCAGCCACCCTGAAATGCCCCTACTGCAGCCATGAAAACAAGATCCCTCAGTCTGCAGAAGAGATCAGGGAACTTGATTTTTACGAGTATTTTGCACGGGCAACAGAGCAGGGTGACTCCCAGGAGGTGCAGACGGTCAAGTGCCAGTCCTGCGGCGCCACCTCTACCCTGCAGCCCAATATATCCATGAGTCATTGTCCCTTCTGCGGCACCCAGTTGCAGGCCAAGGCCAAAGCCAGCCGCCTGATCAAGCCAGGGGCGGTTCTGCCGTTCAAAATTCCGAAAAACAAGGCGATGGAGCTGTTTCGAGACTGGCTGGGCGGGCTCTGGTTTGCCCCCGGCGGACTGAAGGAACAGGCGGCACGGGATGGCAGCATCAAAGGGATGTACATCCCCTACTGGACCTTTGATGCCAAATCCACCACCTGGTACGATGGTGAACGGGGTGAGGACTACTACGAGACCGAACGTTACAACGAAACCGACGATGACGGCAACACGGTCAGCCGGACCCGCCAGGTTCGCCACACCCGCTGGTACCATGCCAGCGGCACGGTCTGGCAAAACTTTGATGATGTTATTGTCCAGGCAGGCCGATCTCTGCCGCCAGAGATCGTTGACGAACTTGAGCCGTGGGATCTGAAGTCGCTTGTGCCTTATCAAGATGCCTATATGAGCGGTTTTCAGGCCGAAGCCTACCAGATTGATCTGGGGGATGGTTTTGAGCGGGCCAAGCAGGAGATGGATAGTGCAATCAGGGCAACCGTAGCGGCGGATATCGGTGGCGATCACCAGCGGATCAATACGGTACGAACCCAGTTTGACGGCATCACCTTCAAGCATATTCTGCTGCCGGTCTGGATCAGTGCCTACAAGTACGGTGACAAGTCATACCGTTTTTTGATCAACGGCTCCACCGGTGAAGTGCAGGGGGAACGTCCCTGGTCGGTTGCCAAGATAGCCATGACGGTGCTGGCAAGCATCATTGTACTGATATTGATTGCGCTGGTGTTGAAGAAGTAGCTACGGCCTTACAAACAGATAGGTGGCAAACTCCTCCCCTATTCTGCTGTCAACAACGCTACATCCCAACCGGATGTAGCGTTGTACTATGTCAAATTTGTCCTGCAAGGGGATACCGGATAGCAGCAGATGCCCACCGGGATTGGTCATCCCCACCAGCTGATCCGCCAGCGACAGCAGAATGTCGGCATAGATATTAGCCAGTATCAGATCAAACAGCTGTGTCTCAATACTGGCCAGCTCACCACAGACCGTGGTAATCCTGCCTTCAAGCCCATTAAAAACAACATTTTCCCGGCAGGAAACCGTTGCGGCCTCTTCCAGATCAACCGCAACCACCGCCTCAGCCCCGAGACGGGCTGCAGCCAGGGCAAGGATACCGGTACCACTGCCCAGATCCAGCGCATGGCTGCCCTTGATGCCGGGAATAGCAGGTAGAAGCTCAAGGCAGGAGGCAGTGGTTTCATGCTCACCTGAGCCAAATGCCCCCTTTTTCCCCAGCACAATCGGCAGACCGCATGGATTTGGGGTTGGATCACCTGCCGGAATAATGGTAAAGAGGCCAATTGAAAATGAGGTAAAGATTCGTCCAGACATGGTGCGGCACCCTAGCCGGTTCCAGCCTCGCCGTCAAGTACCAGAAGAAAGGATTAACCAACCATGCGACTAACCCCGGCCACTGAACTTGAATACCGCTGCAAGAAACTGCAGGATCTGATGCAAACTGCTGACCTTGACGCGGTGCTGATTGTGCAGAACGCAGACCTTTATTACTTTACCGGCACCGTTCAGAACGGCTGCCTGTATGTCCCAGCCCAGGGGCAGCCGCTCTATCTGGTTCGCCGGGATCAGGCCCGGGCGCGGATGGAATCGGGGCTGAAAGAGGTACTGTCTTTTTCTGCCCCGAGGGATATACCAGCCATAATCAGCAGTTATGGATACCCGGAGCCCAAAAGGATCGGACTTGAATTTGACGTACTGCCGGTTGTCTTTCTGGAGCGTTATCGCAAGGTCTGGCCCAATGTGGTTTTCAGCGATGCAACACCCCTGATCCGTCAGGTACGGATGATCAAGAGTCACTATGAGATTCACCTGATGCAGGATGCTGCAGACCAGGTACACAAGATCTATGAACGGGCCAAAGAAGTCATCAAGACAGGAATGACTGATATCGAGCTGGCAGCAGAACTGGAATACACCGCACGGAAACATGGCCATCTGGGGTTGATCAGGATGCGGGTTTTCAATGGCGAAATGTTTTTCGGCCATACCTTCTCAGGCACTGACAGTGCTGTCCCGGCCTACACCGATACCCCCTTCGGCGGCTTGGGAGCCTCTCCCTGTTTTGGGCAGGGAGCCGGTCACAAACCGATTGGCCCCAATGAGCCGATTATCATGGACTTTGCCGGCAGCATTGACGGTTACCTGGTGGATCAGACCCGCATCTTCAGTATCGGCCCATTGTCTGCCCGGCTTACGCAAGGTTTTGAAGATATGCTGAAGGTGCAGGAGCTTATGAAAGAGATTGCAGTGCCTGGCATCAGTTGGGGCGAAATCTACGACCGCTGTCACGGGCTTGCCATGGAGCTGGGCTATGCCGACAGTTTCATGGGGGCTCCCAGCTCACAGGTTTCCTTCATCGGTCATGGCCTGGGTATTGAGATTGATGAGTACCCGTTTATTGCAAAAGGTTTCAAGGATCAGGTCATGGAAATTGGTATGGCCTGGGCCTTTGAACCCAAGGTGGTCTTCCCCGGCGAAGGAGCCGTCGGCATTGAAAACACCTTCTACCTCAGCAACGATGGACTGAAGCAGCTGACCAGATCTGACGACGCACTAGTAATTTTATAATGTTGTTTCAGTATACAAAAAACCTGTTGTATTTGGCCCCACAGGGTGTTATAACAGCCAAAATTTTTGTATACAGTATATTCAAAACGTTTATTGTATTGTGCAATTAACTAGTTGCACCATTATCCCGAAAGGAGAAGTACACAATGGCTCTGAAGGAAACTCTGAAGCAGAAAATCGAAGAGCATCGTCCCCGCACCACCCGTCTGGTAAAAGAATTCGGCAAGGTGAAGATTGATGAAGTAACCATCGATCAGTGCATCGGCGGCGCCCGCGACATCCGCAGCCTGGTAACCGACATTTCCTACCTGGATCCCCAGGAAGGCATCCGCTTCCGTGGCAAGACTATTCCTGAGACCTTTGCTGCCCTTCCTAAGGCACCCGGCTCAAACTACCCCACTGTTGAGTCTTTCTGGTATATGCTGCTTACCGGCGATGTCCCGACCGAGGCACAGGTAGCAGAAGTTGTTGCCGAATGGAAGACCCGCCAGGAAGTTCCTCAGTACGTTTTTGATGTACTTCGCGCTCTGCCCCGTGACAGCCATCCAATGGTCATGCTTTCCGTTGCGATGCTGACCCTCCAGAAGGACTCCAAGTTTGCCGGCTTCTACAACTCCGGTAAATTCAACAAGATGACAGCTTGGGAGTATGTGTACGAAGACGCCAGCGATATCGTTGCCCGTATCCCGATTATTGCTGCCTTCATCTACAACCTGAAGTACCGTGGTGACAAGCAGATCGCTATCGATCCGAGCCTGGATATGGGTGCCAACTTTGCCCACATGATCGGCCAGAAAGAGGAGTACAAGGACGTTGCACGTATGTACTTCATCCTGCACTCCGACCATGAGTCCGGCAACGTATCTGCACACACCACCCATCTGGTGCACTCCGCCCTGTCTGACCCATATTACGCATACTCCGCAGGCCTGAACGGTCTGGCCGGCCCGCTGCACGGCCTGGCCAACCAGGAAGTTCTGGACTGGACCCTGAAATTCCAGGAGAAGTACTGCAAGGATGTAGAGCCTACTGAAGAACTGATCAAAGCTGCTCTGTGGGATACCCTCAACGCTGGTCAGGTTATCCCTGGCTATGGCCACGCTGTTCTGCGCAAGACCGACCCACGCTACACTTCACAGCGTGAGTTCTGCCTCAACACCCCGGGCCTTAAAGACTACCCGCTGTTCAAAGTTATCGCCAAGATCTTTGAAGTTGCTCCTGGCGTTCTGACTGAGCACGGCAAGACCAAGAACCCTTGGCCGAACGTTGACGCACAGTCCGGCGTTATCCAGATGTACTACGGTCTGACCGAGTATGACTTCTACACCGTACTGTTCGGTGTAGGCCGCGCACTGGGCTGCATGGCCAACATCACTTGGGACCGCGGTCTGGGCTACGCCCTTGAGCGTCCCAAGTCTGTTACCACTGCAATGCTTGAGAAATGGGCTGAGGCTGGCGGCCGTAACTAATACCGCCCGCTGGTGCTGCAAAACAAAAGGGGATGCGCTATCGCATCCCCTTTTTATGTTCATATCTCGCAACCAACGTTCAGATTTATTTCCCGCTAAAAACCGGCTTACGCCGTTCAAGAAAGGCACGCTTCCCTTCTTCATAGTCCTTACTATCGTAGGCCATACGACGCAATCCCTGGACATATTCAAAGGTCTCGGGACGCAAAGGATAGGCATCAGCCAGCAAACGCAGCTGTTCCTTCATGACACGGTTAGCCAAAGGTGAGTTGTCCGCTATCCTGCCAGCCATGGCATAGGTAAACGCCTCAAGTTCTTCAACAGACACCAGATGATTCAAGATGCCGACCTGAAGCGCCCGTTCAGCGGAGATAGGTTCAGCCGTATAAAACATCTCGCGGGCTATCCGGGGGCCGACAATATTGAAAAAATGCATGATGCCTGAAATATTATAGGGTACCCCTAACTTGGCAGGTGTAATCGCAAACGATGAGGTTGGACAGCCGATGGCAATATCGCAAACAAAGGAAAGGTCACAGGCCCCTCCCCAGACAGACCCTTCAATCATGGCGATCACCGGTGAATGGAAACGGGCCACAGCCCGCAGCAGGCATTCCAGCGGGTCATTGTATGAGAGGGGGTCTCGACCTGATACCGGCAGTTCATGGATATTAAAACCTGACGACCAGACCTTCGTCCCCCGGGGTGCACGAATCACCAGAACCCGAACATTTTCGTCATGTGAAAACTGTTCAATAGCCTGAAGCATTTCCTCCAGCATCTGGCAACTGAGGCTGTTTCTTGTTTCCGGGTGATTAAGCGCAATGGTGGCAACCTGATTATCAACAGCCGTCAGTATCTGTGACATGCGTCCCCCTGAGATTATCGTTCGTCTTCCGGTGTAAGACCATACTGGAGCAGCTTGCGCTGCAGTACCGTCCGCTCCATCTCCAGCAATGCAGCAGCCTTGTCGAGATTCCAGGCAGATCGAAGCAAGGTCTGCAGGATAAAATCCCGCTCAAATCGTTCACGGGCGGAACGCAAGGACCCAACTGCGGCCTCTCCCTGTTCAGCAGCTTCCTGTAGCCGTGACGATGCCTTGCAATTGCCTCCCGGCATCAGTGCAGGCAAATCATCCGCTGTAATCACAGGCCCTGCAGCCATAATCAATATTCGTTCAACGATATTTTTCAATTCACGTATATTCCCTGGCCAGTCATAGCTTTTCAGGCAGGCAAGGGCTGAATCATCAAAGGTCTTGGGCTCCCACCCCTCACGACGATGGAATAAGCGCACAAAATGCTTGACCAGCAAGGGGATGTCTTCGCAACGTTCCCTGAGAGGCGCCAATTCAAGCGGAACCACCTGCAGGAGCTGGTAGAGATCTTCACGGAACAGTCCATCCTGAACTGCCCGTTCCAGTGAACGTGAGGTCGCAGCGACTACCCGAACATCAATCCGGACTGGCCGTGACCCGCCACACCGCTCAAAACTATGGTCGGTAAGTATTCGCAGCAACTCTCCTTGAGCCTTTAATGATAACTCGTGCACTTCGTCGAGGAAAACAGTGCCACCATCCGCCAGATCAAGACGTCCACGTTTCTGGCTGTTTGCGCCGGTATAGGCTCCCCGCTCATGCCCGAACAATTCATCGGCAAGTAACGCTTCGGGAACGGCCATACAGTTAACGGCCACAAAGGGTTTATCACGACGCGTACTGTAATGATGGATGGCGCGGGCCACGAGCTCTTTACCGACACCCTCTTCTCCATGGATCAGAACCGGTGTGGATGCAGGAGCAATACGCTGTATCTGGCCTCTTAACAGCTCAACTCCTGCGGAAGCCCCGACCATCTCATGTTCCTTCAGTGCAGACAGACGTAGTGCCTCATTTTCCTTACGTAACTCTTTAAAGTTCAGAGCATTTGCGATGGTAATCAGCACTTTATCCAGAGAAAATGGCTTTTCTATAAAATCAAAAGCCCCTATCCTGGTCGCCTTGACTGCTGTTTCAATGGTGCCGTGCCCCGACATCATGACCACAGTCAGGTCAGGGAAAAGATTTCTGATCTGCTCCAAGGTCTGAATACCGTCCATGCCGGGCATCCAGATGTCAAGCAGCACAAGATCCGGCACCTCTTCACGAATCAGGTCAAGGGCATCAGCACCATTTTCTGCATGCAAAACCTGATAGCCTTCATCTTCAAGGATCCCGCCCAACGAAATCCTGATGCTCTCTTCATCGTCAACAACCAGGATCAACTTCGACATACATCTCTCCTATTCATTGCCTAGGTGGCCGGCAGTTCTACAACAAAGCAGGCACCGTGAGGGGAGTTGTCACGGACCCTGACAAAGCCATTGTGGTCGGACACAATACTGGTAACAATGGCAAGTCCCAACCCCGTGCCTCCTTTTTTGGTGGAAAAATACGGCTCAAACAGACGCGATTTAACTTCAGCGCTCATTCCGGGACCATCATCGGCCACACAGCATGAAACCATCTTAAGTTCTGAATCATAAGTAGTGCTGATGATCACCGTGCCTTTGTTAGCCATTGCAGCAACCGCATTCTCCAGAAGATTAATCAAGACACGTTTTATCTGATCTCTATCAATCTTAATGGAAGGCAACTGCAGGTCTGGAGCAAATTGGAACTGAACGTCACGATGTGCTTCCTGATACAGCGTCAATGTTTCACGCACCAAATCATTCAAATTATTCTCTGTTGGCTGAACAGCAGGCATCCGGGCAAAATTTGAAAACTCATTTACCAGAATTTTCAATTCATCCACCGCCTTGCTGATCATGGATGTACATTCGTCAAAGACCCTGCCATCTTCATCGCCGGAAAATCGTTCAAGATACCGCTTCCTCAGACGCTGCGCAGAGAGCTGGATCGGTGTCAGGGGATTTTTGATTTCATGGGCAATTCTGCGGGCAACCTCTCGCCATGCCGCCATCCTTTGTCCCTTGACCATCTGCGTCAAATCGTCAAGCACCAGAACGGAACCAAGAAATTCCCCCTGTTCATCCCGCAACATAGTCAGGTTCATCTGCAATACCCTGCGTTCACCTCTCATCTCGAGGGTGATCTGCCTGCTGATAGTATCGTGGCGGGTAAGAGCCATATCTCGTAAGGCGTCACGGACTATTTCGAGATGTGCCTCACGCATCACTTCACGGAAATTGCGCCCGAGAACATGTGCTATATTAATATGCAACAGGCGTTCAGCAGAGGTATTGATGGTAGTTATGAGTCCCTCCCGATCAACAGAAATAACACCTGCGGCCACGTTACGCAGCACGATCTCCATATAGCGACGACGCGACTCAATCTCATGGTTAATATGCTTCAGCTCTTCGTTCGTAGTACTCAGAACCTGCCGTTGAGTACGCAGATCCAATATCATGGTGTTAAATGAGCGCACTAACATGCCTATTTCATCAGGCCCTTCTGCATCAATGACAACATCAAGGTCACCTTCTGCGACGGCTCGTGTTCCCTCAACCAATGACTGAATCGGCTTTGTCATGCTGTTGGCCAGATAAATACCGATCCAAAAGGAGAGGAAAACTATCACGGAGGCAATAAGGAAAAGGACCAGAAGATAACCTGTGGTAATAGGGTTTTTGAGAATCTTGAGACGTCTGAACTCTTGATAGGCAGAAGATATCTCACGCATCTTGCTGACAAGAGAATGCGAGACGTAATAATTAACAACAACGACACCAACCACGTCACGATCATTGTAAGTTGAATATATCGGGACAATCCCACGAATAAGATCAGCTTTACCAACAGAATTGACCTTGGTAAGTTCACGACCGGCTAACGCCTGATTAATGTCCTCAGAGTTTGGGCTTGTTAAATCACCTAGAGGCACATCGGGGTTTGAGGCACGTATCAGTTCTTCACGTTGAGATGAAAAGACCTCGACAATGCCAAGGTTGTATTCTTTCTGTTTATCACGGACAACCGACTTCATGCGAGGAAGGCTATCATCGTTTAACAGCCGTTCTCGCTTGATTGTTTCGCTCAAACGCCGGGCATAAAACAAGGCATTACTGGCAGACGTCTTGTAATAGGTCTGTGCCACCTCCAAAGATTCGCTTAATGACGTCTCTACCTGTACGTTAAACCAGTTTTGTATACTGTTGGTTATGAAGCTGGCAGAGGCAAAAAACAGCAGCATAGTGGGGACAAGAGACAAACCAACGAAAGATATGACAAGCTTGGTTCGAAGACGGGTTGCTAATACGTTGGCACGACTTTCTATTAACAGCTTTACAATATTTCGGCTTATGAGATACACAAGCAGAACAACGAGCAAAACTATGACATTTATCATGCCAAAGATAACAACGTTGCTTGACAATGGCGCCTTGGAACTGATTTGTGTCAAGCGTATTTCCACGCCGGTCAACAAGACAATCAGCAGAATAGCCAGAACAATGACTAATGCCTCTCTGACCCTTTTTTTTCGTTCAACAACTGTAAGCACGGCGTGCCTCTATTTATCAAGTTATGCTGTATTTTCTGCAAGAGTAGCATACAGGTATCTGGTTGAAAACCGTATTTACATGCTAGTCTGAGCTCAACTTAAATTACTACTCTATCCCGGGAGATGATAATGAAAATCTCTGACAAAACCAGTGTAAAAGACCTTCGCAAGGGGCATCAGCCCCTGGCATCCACGCCACCCAAACCAGGCTTATTTTCACTTTTCTCGTCAGAGTTACAGGCGAAGCAACTAGAGGTTAATCAGCATGAACAGACTATCAGCGACCTTCGGGCCGCACTTGATACGGCGGGTGAGGCCCTTGAGAAGGAGCCCACTATCCAGAATTTCAGGCGTTTTCGAGAACTTTTAAGTAAGCTCGCAAAGCAGGTGTCAAACGAAGCTTACCGTTTGGAAAAAATCGGGGGAACCCCCATGAACCCTAGATACTATGAAATAATCACTGTGATTGATAAAGAGGCGGATAAATTATATGAACTTGTCGTAAAGGAGCAGAAGGACAGAATGTCTATTACAGCATCAGTAATAGGCATTAAAGGACTGGTAGTTGATCTGGTTACTTAGGTTCGTGAGAGCTGCAAACATGAATAGCGTTTCATTGCTGAAACGCTATTCTTAACCACAAATATCTAAGTAAAATTAAGATTTTTGAGGTGCAGCTTCTTCAACCAATTCAATTACCGAAAGGGATGCAGCATCACCAAGTCGCTGACCAAGCTTGATAATACGGGTATACCCGCCGGCGCGATCTTTATAACGTGGTGCTATCGTGCTGAACAGCTTGGTGACGACAGACTTTTCGCGGATATAGGCAGCAGCCTGACGATGCGCATGCAGGTCTCCACGCTTACCAAGAGTGATCATTTTTTCAGCAACGGAACGGATTTCCTTAGCCTTGGCATCAGTGGTCACAATGCGCTCGTGGTTAAGGAGTGAAGTTACCATATTTCGAAACATGGCAATACGATGACTGGTTGTACGGCCCAGTCTTCTACCTGAATTATTATGACGCATCGGTTCTTCCTTTCTGCTGTCTACCTAAATATCCACACCTAACCGGTGTTACTCTTCGTCTTTTTGCTCGCCACGCAGACGTTTAACAACTTCAGGATCGGGGAAAGAATCAAGCTTCATACCGAAGGTCAATCCCATCTCATTTAAAATGTCCTTAATCTCGTTAAGAGACTTGCGACCGAAGTTTTGGGTTTTAAGCATTTCCGCTTCAGTTTTTGAGACCAACTCACCAATCAACTTGATACCAGCATTTTTCAGACAGTTTGCAGAACGTACTGACAGCTCAAGTTCTTCCACAGTACGGTACAGATTTTCATTTATCTTAGAATCATCTTCCGCAGCTTCATCTTGGAACAAAGGCTCAGACTCTTCATCAAAATTTATGAATATCGACATTTGCTCTTTAACAATTTTTGCAGCATAAGCAATGGCATCATCCGGTTTTACGCTACCATCTGTCCAGACTTCAAGAGTCAACTTATCATAATCGGTCATCTGTCCAACACGGGCATTTGACACAACAAAATTGACTTTAATGATCGGAGAAAAAATTGCATCAATAGGAATAGTGCCGACCGGAGCCTTCTCGTCACGGTTACGGTCTGCAGAGACATAGCCTTTGCCGATCTTTACCGTCATCTCCATTTCCAACACTGCATCCTTGCCACAGGTTGCAATATGCATTTCAGGATTCATGATCTCCACGTTGTGAGGTACCATGATATCAGCAGCCTTAATGATACCGTCACCTTTGTGGATAATCCTGATAGTTGCTTGATCAGCACCGTGAAAACGAAGACGAACGCTTTTCAGGTTAAGAATAATATCGGTTACGTCTTCGGTAACCCCAGGTATTGATGAAAATTCGTGTTGTACACCTTTTATTCTTACAGACGTGATGGCAGCTCCCTGCAAAGAAGAGAGCAGAACCCGGCGCAACGAATTACCTAGCGTAGTACCAAAACCACGCTCAAAAGGTTCAGCAACGAATTTTCCATACGTTGTTGTAAGCGTTTCTTTTTCAATCTGAAGTTGTTTCGGCTTTATCAGATCACGCCAGTTTTTATACATTCAATTCCTCCCCCAAGGGGTAAACGATAGACTGCAGCGTATACTCAGAAATGAACAATATTTATTACTTAGAATAAAGTTCAACGATAAGCTGCTCTTGAATCGGAGTCGATATATCTTCACGAACCGGCACTGTTTTCGCTAATCCGGTAAAGGCATCACGATCAAGTTCAAGCCACTGAGGAATACCACGGCGGACCACTGCATCAAGAGCTTCACTGATTGCTGCAACATTGCGACTTTTTTCACGAAGCACAATAGTATCGCCAGCTTTCACTTGAATAGAGGGAATCGTCGCTTTACGTCCATTCAACACAAAATGTCCATGTCGAACCAACTGACGTGCCTCAGAACGTGACGAAGCAAAACCAAGACGGTACACAACATTATCAAGGCGACGCTCCAGCAGTGAAAGCAAGTTCTCACCTGTTACGCCTTTCATGCGGTCTGCACGATCGAAATAACTACGGAACTGTTTCTCAAGCAGACCATACAAACGCTTGACTTTCTGCTTTTCACGCAACTGAACACCGTAATCAGAGGTTTTAGAACGTCCCTGGCCATGCTGACCCGGAGGATAGTTACGACGCTTCAGGGCGCATTTATCAGTATAGCAACGGTCCCCTTTCAGGAACAGCTCCATATTTTCTCTTCTGCACAAACGGCAGGATGGTCCAATATACCTAGCCAAAACAACCTCCTCTAACAGTATCAGGCGCTAATAGATAATAGCGGTAGTATTAAACTCTTCTACGCTTAGGCGGACGGCAGCCATTGTGCGGAATTGGCGTTACGTCACGTATGAAACTTACATTCAGACCGGTTGCCTGCAGCGCACGAAGAGCTGATTCGCGGCCTGAACCCGGACCTTTAACATATACTTCAATATTACGAAGTCCATGTTCCTGTGCTTTGCGAGCACAATCTTCAGCAGCAACCTGAGCAGCAAAAGGAGTGCTCTTACGAGAACCTTTAAAGCCCTTTGCACCAGCTGTAGACCAAGCAACCACATTACCCACCGGATCGGTAATGGTAATAATGGTATTGTTAAACGTTGCCTGAATATGGGCAACGCCATTAGTAATATTCTTTTTCTCTTTCTTTTTTCTGACAACCTTTTTCGGGGCGGCCATACTACCTCCAGACAGTATTCTGTGGTTAAATTACTTCTTCTTGCCTGCAACAGTCCGGGCAGGGCCCTTACGAGTACGTGCGTTAGTCTTCGTACGTTGACCACGACAAGGCAGGCCTTTACGGTGACGCAAGCCGCGGTAGCAACCAAGGTCCATAAGACGCTTGATATTCATAGACACTTCACGACGAAGATCACCTTCAACCTTGACGTTTTTATCTATTTCTTCACGCAACTTACCAATCTCAGCTTCTGTGAGTTTATCTGTGCGTGTGCTACCATCTATGCTGGTGGCGACAAGAATATTCTTGGCGGTTGTGCGCCCGATGCCGTAGATGTACGTCAAGGCGATTTCTATCCGCTTGTTTTTTGGTAGGTCAATACCTGCAATACGTGCCACTGCTCGTCCTCCCTTGGTTGTTACCCTTGACGTTGAGAATGCTTGGGTGTGTCACAAATAACACGCACAACACCTTTGCGCTTGATGATCTTGCACTTATCGCAGATCTTTTTGACAGATGCCCGAACTTTCATTGCTACTCACCTTTCTGCCTACACCTCTTAGAGGCGTGTAAGAATATCAGGTCCTTGAGTTGTTATTGCCACTGTATGCTCAAAATGCGCAGACAAACTCCCGTCTGCAGTTACTGTAGTCCAGCCGTCATCAAGAACTTTTACGGCATAACCACCTATATTTACCATCGGCTCAATTGCAAGAACCATCCCCGGTTTAAGCTGAACACCTCTACCAGCCACCCCGTAGTTAGGAACCTGCGGCTCCTCATGCAATTTTTTACCGATCCCGTGTCCCACAAAATCACGAACAACAGAGAAACCATGTTGCTCAACATGAGTTTGCACAGCGCAGGAAATATCAAACAGCCTTCCACCAGCAACCGCCCGGTCAATCCCTTTATACAGAGACTCTTCAGTAACCTTAAGCAGTCTTGACGCATCTCTACTCGCGGCAGCCACCGGGATTGTAACAGCCGCATCTCCATAATAATCATCATACAGCACCCCGAAATCAATACTCAGAACATCCCCCTCTTTGAGTGGAACTGAATTCGGCATACCGTGGATTACACGATCATTCGGCGAACAGCACAGGGCAAAGGGAAAACCCGCATAGCCCTTAAAAGCAGGCACAGCTTTACGTTTTTTCGTTTCTTTGAGCGCAAAATCCTCAAGCTCAAGCGTTGAAACCCCGGGAACAGTTTTTTCCTTCAAAAGAGCAAGCACTTCAGCAACAATTTGACAGGAAGCGCGCATCCTCTCAATCTCACGGAGAGACTTCAGGACGATCACTACTATTCCACCAAGGCCGCTGCAATCCGCTGCTGAATTTCTACAATAGGCCCAATACCAGGAATCGAACACAAAACCTGCCTGGACCGATAGTAATCCTTTAACGGAGCCGTCTGTTGCTCGTAGACCAACAGCCGATTACGCACTGTCTCCTCCTGGTCGTCAGCACGCTGCACCAAACCAGAACCACAGACATCACAAACTCCTGCCCTCAAAGGGGGGTCAAAAGCCAGATGATACCCCTTACCACAAGAGGAACAGGAACGACGACCAGACAGACGCTTTACTATTTCTTCACCATCAACCTCAAGTGAAATAACATGATCAATCGCACGACCAACCTGCTTTAAAATAGCACTCAAAGCATCAGCTTGCGGTATCGTCCGAGGGAAACCGTCCAAAACAAAACCGGCAGCACAATCATCCTGAGCTAGACGCTCAGCAACAATACCAAGAACAATATCATCAGAGACAAGCCCACCCTGGATCATTATCTCCTGAGCCTTCACCCCCAAAGGAGTTCCAGCCTTTACGGCAGCCCTCAGCATATCGCCGGTAGATATTTGCGGAATCCTATACGTCTCAACCAGAAACTGAGCCTGAGTCCCTTTGCCAGCTCCCGGAGGACCAAACAAAATCAAATTCACACTCACCTCCGGCCCCGAATCCGAACACCCTTCAAGAAGCCCTCATAGTTACGAGTTATCAGGTGAGATTCTATCTGCGCCACAGTGTCCATACCGACGCCCACGGCAATCAAAAGCGATGTACCACCAAAATAAAATGGCAGATTCAACTTAAAACCACCGACCAACAAAGATGGCAACACACAAACCAGTGAAATATAAATAGCCCCAGCAAAGGTCAACCTCGTAAGTATACTATCCATATACTCAGAAGTCTCTTTTCCCGGCCGAATACCTGGTATATACCCACCATGTTTTTTAATATTTTCCGCCACATCGGCAGGATTAAACGTGACAGCCGTATAGAAATAGCAAAAGAAAACAATAAACGCAACATAAAATACATTATACAACCAATTTCCCGGGGTCAGCATCTTAGCAAACTGCTGAACAGCAGGAACATTGATAAAGTTAGCCACCGTTGCCGGAAACATTATAATTGATGACGCAAAGATGGGAGGAATTACACCTGCCATGTTAACCTTCAAAGGTAAATGGGACGTTTGAGGACTGAACGTCTTTAAACCGGTCACTCTCTTCGCGTAGTGTATTGGTAGTCTACGCTGACCACGCTCTACAAAGACAATAGCAGCTATAACTGCAGCCATTAAAGCCAAAACAAAAATCAGAGCAAATAATGACAGGTTGCCACTATTAATCAGTTTGCCAGTATTGGCGATAGCTGAAGGGATTCTGACGACAATACCGGCAAAAATAATCAGAGAGATACCATTACCAATACCACGTTCTGTCATCTGCTCACCAAGCCACATGATAAAAGCAGTACCAGCTGTCAGGGTGATGATTGTCATCAACCTGAAAGACCAGCCAGGTGTAGGAACAACAAGTTCACCTGCCGGGCCACGCATACTCTCCAAACCGATAGCAATACCCGAACCTTGAACAACACTTAGAAGAATTGTACCGTAACGGGTATATTGGGTAATCTTTTTTCGCCCGGCTTCACCTTCCTTGGAAAGCTTTTCTATGGCTGGCACAACAACCGTCAAAAGCTGAAATATGATGGAGGAAGAGATATAGGGCATAATCCCCAATGCAAAGACTGACATCCGCTCCAAGGCGCCACCGGAAAACATATCAAACAGGCCCAGGAGGGTACCTTGAGTCTGTTTAAAGAAATGTGACAGTGCAATGGAATCTATACCTGGTGTTGGAATGTGACAACCAACACGATACACTGCCAGCATCCCCAGTGTGAACAGCACCCGCTTCTTAAGCTCAGGAATACGGAAGATGTTCTGGAAAGCTTCTAGCACGCGCTGATACCCTCAATTTTACCGCCAGCTGCTTGAATCTTATCAATAGCAGACTTGCTAAATTTATCAGCCTTGATAGTTAAAGCCTTGGTCAAATCACCGTTAGCAAGAACCTTTATGGGCAGGTCAGATTTTTTCAGCAGACCCTTCGCATTCATAGCATCACGATCAACACAGCTACCAGCCTCGAACACATCAAGTTGCTGCAAGTTTATCAGAACATATTCATTTCTATCCAACGGACGGAACCCACGCTTAGGCAAACGACGTTGAAGAGGCATCTGGCCGCCTTCAAAACCTGGCTTTATACTGCCGCCAGAACGAGCTTTTTGACCTTTATGGCCTTTGGTTGCAGTTTTACCGTGACCAGATCCGATACCGCGTCCGATACGTTTTCTATTTTTGGTTGACCCCAAGGCGGGTCGCAGGCTGTTCAATTCCATGGAGGTCTCCATCCTTTACTTAACCTTCAACATATGGTTTATCTTACTGATCATCCCGCGAGTTTCAGGAGAATCCTGCAAGGTAACCGTCTGGTGCAGGCGACGCAAGCCTAAGCCACGCACTACTGCACACTGCTTCTCCGTAGCACCAATAGTACTCTTTATCAGGGTAATTTCCAGCATGTTACTCATGGCATCAATTCCTTCTTCAGGGAGTCTACGTCTGTTTATTCAGCCAGACCACGACGTGCTGTCAATTCTTCCGGGGTCTTAAGCAGACGCAGACCTTCAAAGGCAGCCTTGACAACGTTATGGGGGTTATTGGACCCAAGGCACTTGGAAAGAATATTACTAATTCCGGCAGCTTCGAAAATTGCACGGGCTGCACCACCGGCGATGACACCTGTACCAGGAGAAGCTGGCTTCATAAGTATCCGCCCTGCACCAAAACGCCCAATAATCTCATAGGGTATGGACTGATTCTGATTTACGGGGACTTTGATCAGGTTCTTTTTAGCCTGCTCAACACCCTTGCGGATTGCTTCTGGCACTTCATTTGCTTTGCCTAGTCCATAGCCGACGTGCCCACTGGCATCGCCAACAACAACAAGTGCAGAGAAACTGAAGCGACGGCCACCCTTAACAACCTTGGCTACACGACTGATGTGCACAACCCTGTCTGTCAGGTTTAAATCGTTCGCATTAATCCTGCTCACTACCAACCTCCCTGGGAGAGTGAAAACTTAGAAATCAAGACCGGCTTCCCGAGCCGCATCTGCAAGAGCCTGAATCCGGCCATGATAAAGAAATCCGTTGCGATCAAACACCACGGAGCGAATATCCTTTTGTAAAGCAACCCTAGCAATAGCCGCGCCAACGGCAGCTGCAGATGCCTTATTCCCGGTATGAACACCGGACTGCGCAACACCCTCAGTGCAGGTTGAGGCTGCAGCCAGGGTTACACCCTGCACATCATCAATCAACTGGGCATAAATATGATTTGCGCTTCTAAATACGTTCAGGCGTGGCCGTTCTGCGGTACCTGTCACCTTCTTGCGAACCCTGACCTGGCGCTTGAGGCGCGTAATTGTTTTTTGCGATGTCTTTCCCACGAATCTGCTCCTTACCCTGTTACAGGTTCCTATTTTTTACCAGTCTTACCAGCCTTGCGCAGAATGGTCTCTGTGGCATATTTGATACCCTTACCTTTGTAAGGCTCGGGACCACGGAAGGAACGTATCTTGGCAGCAGTTTGACCAACCAGTTCCTTATCAATACCTTTTACAGCCAACTTAGTCATCTTGTCGACTTCAACGGTAATACCTGATGGAAGAGGAAAGACAACCGGATGTGAGTAACCAAGACTCAGAACCAGTTCAGCACCCTTTACTTCAGCACGATAACCAACACCGTTAATTTCAAGATCCGTCTGATAACCGGCAGTTACACCGACGACCATGTTATTTACCAAAGTACGGGTAAGTCCATGGGCAGAACGGGATTTAATGGCATCATCGGGCCTAGTAACACTGATTTTTCCATCCTCAACGGCAACAGAAACTTCAGGCATGATCGTACGGCACAATTCACCCTTGGGACCTTTAACGGTCAGGACTGAATCAGCGAAGGTCACTGTGACCCCTTTAGGAACTTCAATCGGCAATTTCCCGATTCGTGACATTGTGTGACTCCTTTAGAACTAAGACTGGCTACTTACCAAACGGTGCAGAGCAGTTCGCCACCGATACCGGCCTGACGGGCAGATGCATCAGTCATAATACCCTTTGAAGTTGACAGAATGGCAATCCCAAGACCATTTTTGATGGTAGGAATTGATTCTGAGTCAACATACGTCCGGCTACCAGGCTTACTTATCCTGGTAATCTCATTGATCACCGGATCTTTTTCATCGATGAACTTCAGATAGACCCGAAGGACTCCCTGTCGATTATCGGCGATAACCTTATAATTTTTGATGTACCCTTCTTGCTTCAATACCTGGGCGATATTCACCTTGACATTTGAAGAAGGGATATCAACCTTTTGAAGCTTAACCATATTCGCATTGCGAATTCTAGTCAGCATATCGGCGATAGGATCAGTCATTGACATCGAGACGCACTCCTCTGTGTGTATGCAGCATTACCAGCTGGACTTGATAACGCCGGGGATCTGTCCGGCGGAAGCATATTTACGCAGGCAGATACGGCACATCTGAAACTTGCGATAAAAAGCCTTGGGACGTCCGCAGACCGGGCAGCGGTTATGCTGACGTACCTTGAACTTAGGCGTGCGCTGCGACTTGTTGATCATCGAGACTTTTGCCACGGAATCCTCCCACTAGTTCCTGAACGGCATGCCCATGTGCTTAAGCAGGGCCTTGCCTTCTTCATCATTTTTAGCTGAAGTCACAATAGTAACATTCAACCCCTTGATTTTGTCAATTTCATCGTAATTGATTTCAGGAAAAATAAGCTGTTCTTTAATGCCAAGCGTATAATTTCCCTGTCCATCAAATGCTTTACCTGAAACACCTTTAAAGTCGCGTACACGGGCGAGTGCAACGTTCATCAGGCGATCAAGAAATTCATACATACGCTCACGACGCAGAGTTACCATGCAACCAATAGGCATGCCCTCACGAAGTTTAAAGCTCGCAATTGACTTCTTTGCCTTGGTAATTACCGCCTTCTGGCCAGTGATTTTACCCAACTCTGATGCAGCAGAATCAAGAATTTTTACATTCTGAATCGCCTCACCAAGCCCCATATTGATAACTACCTTTTCAATTCTGGGGACTTCCATAATATTTTTATAATTGAACTCAGCACGCAGTTTCTGCACTACTTCGTTCTGGTATACATCTTTCAATCTGGCCATGGCCTGGATTCCTCCCGATTAATTCTCCAGAGAGCTGTCACACTTAACACAGGTGCGTTGTTTTTCACCGTTCTCAAGCACCTTGATTCTGGTGCGAACAGGTTTTACGCACTTGGTACAGTAAAGCTGTACATTGGACACATGCAGTGCAGCTTCTTTCTCAGTAATGCCGCCAGGCTCATTACCACGGGCACGTACGTGACGCTTCACCATATTAAGGCCTTCTACGATAACTGCGTCTTTTTTAGGGAGTACCTGCAGTACTTTGCCAGTCTTTGCCTTTTCCTTACCGGCAATGACCATTACCGTATCACCTTTAGCTACGTGATATTTTTTCGTTTGCATCAGTGTTTCTCCAATTTTGCGTTAAAGTACTTCCGGTGCAAGGGAGATGATCTTCATAAACTTTTTAGCCCGCAATTCCCGTGCGACAGGACCGAAGATACGGGTACCGACCGGTTCCTTCGCGTTATTAATGACAACACCTGAGTTGTTATCAAAACGGATATAGGAACCATCAGGGCGTCCAAGTTCTTTTGCGGTACGCACTATTACCGCTTTAACCACATCACCTTTTTTTACCTTGGAATTAGGTAGCGCTTCACGCACTGAGCAGACGACAATGTCACCAACTCCTGCATATTTACGCTTAGACCCGCCAAGTACCTTGATGCAAAATAGTTTCTTTGCACCAGAGTTGTCGGCTACGTCAAGTATAGTCTGCATCTGAATCATGCTCGTATCCTCTCTGGGGGGCTGCTACGCAGCGCTCTCAAGAATCTGGCGCAGGGCCCAGCGCTTGTCTTTGCTTAATGGACGGCACTCAACAATCTGCACCTTGTCCCCTGCCTTGCAGCTGTTCTTCTCATCGTGAACCTTATATTTTACACTCCGCTTAATATACTTATTGTATAGCGGATGCTTAACAAGGCGGTCGACTCTTACAACAACTGTCTTTTCCATTTTGTCACTGACTACGACGCCGGTCTGAGTACGTCTGTGTCCAAGCTCACCCATGACAGTCCTAACCCCTGCTTTCTGTAAGGATGGTATTGATCCGTGCGATATCTTTGCGGATCGCGCCAAGCTTTCCGGTATTCTCAAGGCGCCCTGTGTTCAATTGAAACTTAAGGTTGAAGAGCTCCTGGGTCAATTCGTCCCGTTTCTGCTTCAATTCAGCCTCAGCCATTTTGCGGAAATCATTAGCCTTCATTTTGGGTACCTCTGGTAATGAACTTGGTGGATATAGGCAACTTGTGAGCTGCCAGCCTGAAGGCCTCGCGTGCGATTTCCTCAGTAACCCCCTCCATCTCATACAGCACCATGCCGGGCTTTACCACACACACCCAAGAATCAGGAGAACCTTTACCCTTACCCATCCGGGTTTCAGCCGGCTTTGCTGTCAGCGGCTTATCAGGAAACATACGGATCCAGATCTTTCCGCCCCGCTTAATATAACGGGTCATGGCAATACGCGCTGCCTCAATCTGACGTGAGTCGACCCAACCGCATTCGGTAGCCTGCAGTGCAAACTCACCGTATGAGATCTCGATCCGGCGGCAGGCTGCGCCCGTCATCCGCCCTTTCATCTGCTTTCTATGCTTAACCCTTTTCGGCATTAACATGTGACTTGCTCCTGAAACTTATTGTCCTGGCAGGACTTCACCCTTGAAGATCAGGACCTTTACCCCGATGATACCATAGGTGGTCTTGGCCTCGGCAAACCCGTAATCGATATCTGCACGCAGGGTATGCAACGGTACCCTGCCTTCACGATACCACTCGGTACGTGACATTTCAGCACCACCCAAACGGCCTGAACAGGTGATACGAATACCCTTTGCACCAAACTTGAGTGAAGAGGTTACACTCTTCTTCATGGCGCGACGGAATGCAATCCGACGCTCAAGTTGAAGTGCTACGTTTTCAGCAACCAGTTGAGCATCAAGTTCAGGCTTACGAACCTCATTAATGTTAATGAACACTTCTTTTGAGGTAATAGCAGCCAGATCTTTTTTAAGCAGCTCTACTTCAGCACCCTTCTTGCCAATAATCAGGCCTGGACGGGCTGCGTGAATATTGATCTTGGTCTTGTTTGCAGCACGCTCAATTTCAATCTTTGAGATGCCTGCACTATACAGACGCTTCTTCAAAAATTGGCGAATCTTCAGGTCCTCGTGGAGGTTCTTGGCAAAATCAGCCTCAGCGTACCACTTCGAGTCCCAGGTCTTGATGACGCCAAGTCTGAAACCTATCGGATTTACTTTCTGTCCCAAGACTGCACCTCCGGCCTATCTCGTTTTCGTGTCAGACAAAACCACAGAAATGTGGCTTGTCGGCTTGCGGATCTTGCTAGCACGGCCCATTGCGCGCGGTACAAAGCGCTTAAGAACGGCACCGCCATCAACAAAGATCGTTTTTACAAACAGCTTGTCTATATCGTTCACACCCTTCTGCTCGGCATTGGCAACTGCCGACTTAAGAAGTTTGAGAAGAATCTGTGCTGACGGATTCGGCAAGAAAGACAGGGTGTTCAGTGCTTGCTGGATACCCTTGCCCCGAACCAGATCGGCGACAGTCCGCGTCTTACGCGGAGACAGGCGTGCTAATGATAATTTGGCACTGGATTCCATTCAAATCGCTCCTTTATTACTTCTTGACCTTGCTCTTTTTGTCGGCAGCATGGCCGTGGAAGGTCCGAGTTGGTGAAAATTCACCCAATTTATGACCAACCATGTTCTCGGTAACAAAGACCGGGATGAATTTCTTGCCGTTATGTACCGCCAGAGACACCCCGATAAACTCAGGGGTAATAGTCGAGCGGCGGGACCATGTCTTGATGATTTTTTTGGAGTTAGGACCCTCAGTCTCAACTTTTTTCATCAGGTGGCCATCTACGAAGGGGCCTTTTTTTATCGAGCGTGCCATATAGAGCTAGCCTCTCATTCGATTATTTCGTACGTTTTTTAACAATAAAGCGGTCTGACGTTTTATTTGTGCGGGTTTTATAACCCTTGGTAGGAATGCCCCACGGAGTTACCGGGTGACGCCCACCAGAGGTTCTACCTTCACCACCGCCATGTGGGTGGTCAACCGGGTTCATAGCAACACCACGAACCTTCGGACGCTTACCCAGCCAGCGTGAGCGGCCAGCCTTACCCAGACAGACGTTCTCATGGTCAATATTACCTACTTGACCAATGGTCGCATAACAGTCTTGAAGAACCAGACGAACCTCACCGGAAGGCAACTTAACCTGTGAGTACTTGCCCTCTTTAGACATCAACTGGGCAAACGTACCGGCACTACGGGCAAGTTGCGCCCCTTTGCCGATCTTAAGTTCAATATTATGGATAATAGTACCCAGCGGAATCGAGCGTAATGGCAAAGAATTGCCTGGCTTGATATCGGCCTCTGGACCACTCAACACAGTATCGCCAACCTTGAGGTCTAGCGGTGCCAGAATGTAGCGTTTTTCTCCATCAGTATAGTGAAGAAGGGCAATTCGTGCACTACGGTTTGGGTCATATTCAATCGTAGCGACCTTTGCGGGGATACCGCGCTTGTCACGACGAAAATCGATCATACGATACTTCTGCTTGTGACCACCGCCTTGATGGCGTGCAGTTACTCGGCCAAAGTGGTTACGACCACCAGTCTTTTTAATCTTGACCAGCAGGGACTTCTCCGGCGTTGTGGAGGTAATCTCCTCAAACGTCGAACAGGTTTGATGTCTGCGCCCAGCAGATGTGGGCTTGTAGCTCTTTATTGCCATACCTGAACCCCGATTCAGTAATGATTAGTCCGTTACACTTCGAAGAAGTCGACGGTCTGGCCTTCCTTCAGCGTGATATAGGCCTTTTTCCAGTTTTGACGCTTGCCATAGTTACGACCGAAGCGCTTGACTTTGCCAGCCACATTCACGGTACGTACCGAAGTAACATTGACCTTGAAGAGCGACTCAACAGCTTTCTTGATTTCGATCTTGTTTGAATCTCGGTCAACCACCAGGGTGATGGTGTTTGCAGCCTCAGTACCGAGAGATGTTTTCTCGGTGACATGCGGCTTTTTGATAATTGAATAGATGTTCATTACTGCAGCGCTCCTTCCACGAGTCGCACAGCACCCTCGGTCATGACAATGTTTTGATATTTAAGCACATCAAAAACATTCAAACCGTCAGCCTTGAGCAACTTAACATAGGGAACATTTCGCGACGACAATGCAAGGTTCGTCGATGGTTCCTCGGTGATAATCAATGACCGCTCCAGATCAAATTTCTTCATAAAACCGGCAAAGTCTTTAGTTGAAATCTTTGCAAATTCGATTTGATCCAGAACTGTAATCTTTTCACTCTTGAGCTGCATGGAAAGCAGGGAGCGCAGCGCAGCTTTACGAGCTTTCTTGTTGATACCAAGATTATAGGTCTTTGGTTGAGGACCGAAAACGGTACCACCACCTGGATACTGAGGCGCACGTGAACAACCTTGACGTGCATTACCGGTACCTTTTTGCTTAAACGGCTTCTTTCCACCGCCGGAAACTTCAGCACGAGTTTTGGTCTTAACCGTACCAGCACGGCGGTTTGCAAGTTGCACCTTAAGGGCCTGGTGGATCAGCGGCTCTTTAACTTCAGCGGCAAAGATCTGCTCATCAAGGGCAACTTCACCAATTTTTTCACGATTCATATTATACAGAGCTATTGTTGGCATACGTAACTACTCCGTCTGATTACTTGGTGGCTTTGACGCTGTCTTTAATGACAACGACATTGTTCTTGGAACCTGGAATCGCACCTTTAATCAGGATGAGATTCTGATCTGCATCAACTCGAACCACCTGGAGACGCTGTACAGTAACGCGCTCATTCCCCATCTGACCCGGCATCTTCTTGTTCTTAAAAACCCGTGAAGGTGTTGCCGAACAACCGATAGAACCAGGTGCACGGTGGAAGCGAGAACCGTGGGAGGCACGGCCACCCTTGAAGTTGTGACGCTTGATAACACCTTGAAAGCCTTTACCGATACTAGTACCCGTAACATCTATCAGGTCACCTGGCTCAAACTGTTGAACGGTTAGTTCATCACCGATATTCAGTTCGGCCTCTTGCTCCAGCTTCAGCTCACGCAGATGCCGAAACACACCTTTACCTGCCTTGACGCAATGCCCACGGTCCGCAGAGTTTGCCTTAGCGGCATTGACAGTTTCAAATCCAACCTGAACGGCTGAATAGCCATCAACTTCTGCTGTCTTCTTCTGCAGCACCACACAAGGCCCTGCCTGTACCACCGTTACTGGAACGCGGGTACCATCTTCTAGGAAGATCTGGGTCATGCCCAGCTTTTTTCCGATAATCCCTTTATTCATAACAGACATCCTATCTGGCAATAATGTCTACAGCTTGATTTCAACATCAACGCCTGCGGACAGGTCCAATTTCATCAGCGCGTCAACGGTCTGCTGTGTCGGGTCAAGAATATCAATCAGACGCTTATGGGTTCTGATCTCAAACTGGTCACGGGACTTCTTGTCAACGTGAGGTCCACGCAGCACGCAATACTTATTGATAACCGTTGGCAGCGGAATTGGTCCTGCTACACGAGCACCGGTACGCTTTGCCGTCTCAACAATCTCACCGACGGATACATCCAGCAACTTATGGTCATATGCCTTAAGGCGAATTCTGATCTTCTGGCTCTGCATCGCTTCCTCGCTTAATCTTTACTCGATAATTGCGCTGACGACGCCGGCGCCTACGGTACGACCACCTTCACGGATGGCGAAGCGAAGACCTTCGTCCATGGCGATCGGAGTGATCAGGTTTACGGTCATGGCAATGTTGTCACCAGGCATTACCATCTCGGTGCCCGCAGGCAGCTCAGCCACACCGGTTACGTCAGTGGTGCGGAAGTAGAACTGCGGACGATAGCCGTTAAAGAATGGGGTGTGACGACCACCTTCTTCTTTGGTGAGAATGTAGGCTTCTGCCTTGAACTTGGTGTGCGGAGTGATGCTGCCGGGCTTGGCAAGCACCTGACCACGCTCGATGTCTTCACGCTTAACACCACGCAGCAGGGCACCGATGTTGTCGCCAGCCTGACCTTGGTCAAGCAGCTTGCGGAACATTTCTACACCGGTTACGGTGGTCTTGGCGGTGGCTTTGATGCCGACGATTTCGATTTCTTCGCCAACCTTTACAATACCGCGCTCAACACGACCGGTGGCAACAGTACCACGACCGGAGATGGAGAAGACGTCTTCTACCGGCATCAGGAACGGACGGTCAATAGCACGCTCAGGATCCGGGATGTAGCTGTCAACAGCCTCCATCAGTGCATTGACTGAGTCTTCGCCCAGCTCGTCCTTGTCGCCGTTGAGGGCCTTCAGAGCAGAACCTTTGATGATTGGAATATCGTCACCCGGGAAGTCGTAGCTGGAAAGCAGTTCACGGATTTCCAGTTCAACCAGCTCAAGCAGCTCAGCGTCGTCGACCATGTCTGCCTTGTTCAGGAAGACAACAATGTAAGGTACGCCTACCTGACGGGCAAGCAGGATGTGCTCGCGAGTCTGAGGCATCGGGCCGTCTGCTGCAGATACAACCAGAATGGCACCGTCCATCTGTGCTGCACCGGTGATCATGTTCTTGACGTAGTCAGCGTGACCAGGGCAGTCGACGTGAGCATAGTGGCGCTTGTCGGTCTCATATTCAACGTGGGCAGTAGCAATGGTGATACCACGCTCACGCTCTTCAGGGGCGTTGTCAATCTGATCAAACGCCTTGTATTCGGCCTGACCCTTGCCAGCAAGCACCTTCGTGATCGCTGCGGTCAATGTGGTCTTACCATGGTCAACGTGACCAATTGTTCCGATGTTTACGTGCGTCTTATTACGCTCAAATTTAGCCTTGGCCATCGACTGGTCCCTCCTGTTTCTTAAGTCGCGGGGTATTACCCTTTTACTTTAGCAATAATTTCGTCAGATACAGACTTCGGTACCGGCTCATAATGATCAAATGTCATTGCATAGGTTGCACGCCCCTGAGTTGCTGAACGCAGGTCAGTTGAGTAACCAAACATATTAGCCAGTGGAACCATGGAGCTGACGACTTGCGCTCCAGCACGGGAATCCATTCCCATGATACGGCCACGACGTGAGTTTAAGTCACCAATAACTTCACCCATATATTCTTCAGGAACCACAACCTCTACAGACATAATTGGCTCAAGCAGGATCGGGCCAGCTTTTTGACAGCCCTCTTTAAAGCCCATGGAGCCAGCTATCTTGAAAGCCATTTCTGAGGAGTCAACTTCGTGATACGATCCATCAATCAGCGTCACCTTCACGTCAACAACCGGGAAACCTGCCAACACGCCGTTGTCGGTTGCCTCTTGGATACCCTTGTCAACTGCGGGGATATATTCGCGAGGCACAACACCACCTTTAATGGCATCAACAAACTCATACCCTTTACCCGGCTCTGGCTGCGGCTCGACCTCGAGCCAGACATGTCCATACTGACCACGACCACCAGACTGACGTACGAATTTACCCTCAACCTTGACCTTCTTGGTGATCGTTTCACGGTAGGCAACCTGAGGCTTACCGACATTTGCCTCGACCTTAAACTCACGCATCATACGATCAACAATAATTTCAAGGTGCAACTCACCCATACCGGAAATAATCGTCTGGCCGGTTTCTTCGTCTGTCTTAACCCTGAACGAAGGATCTTCACTAGCCAGCTTCTGAAGAGAGAGACCGAGCTTCTCTTGGTCTGACTTGGTCTTTGGCTCGATTGCAATAGAAATAACCGGCTCAGGAAACTCAATTGACTCAAGAATAACAGCCTGGTCTTCATTACAGAGCGTGTCACCGGTAGTGGTATATTTAAGACCCACCGCAGCAGCAATATCACCAGCGTACACTTCTTTAATTTCTTCACGCTTGTTGGCGTGCATCTTCAACAAGCGGCCAATCCGCTCACGCTTACCTTTGGTTGCATTGTAAACATAGGAACCGGACTGTAGCACACCTGAGTAGACCCGGATAAAAGTCAGCTGCCCGACAAAAGGGTCGGTCATAATCTTGAAGCCAAGTGCCGAGAACGGCTCTGTGTCGTCAGCCTTACGCTCAACCTCCGCACCAGATTCATCAATACCCTTGATCGCAGGAATATCCAATGGAGACGGCATATAATCAACAACAGCATCAAGCAGGTTCTGAACACCTTTATTTTTAAAGGACGAACCACACACAACCGGAATAATCTGAATATTGATGGTACAAGAGCGAATAGCAGCCATAATTTCAGCCTCAGTCAGCTCTTCACCACCAAGATATTTTTCCATCAGGGCGTCATCATGACTCGAAATCTCTTCGATCAGCTTATCGCGCCACTCCTTTGCCTCATCAAGCAGATCAGCAGGAATCTCTTCCTCATGAAATTTGGCACCAAGTGACTCCTCGTCCCAGATAATCGCCTTCATTCGGACCAGATCAACAATACCTTTAAAATAATCTTCTTTACCAACCGGCAATTGAAGCGGAACGGGGTTCGCTTTCAAGCGATCCTTGATCATCTGAACGCCACGAAAGAAGTCAGCCCCGATACGGTCCATCTTGTTAATAAAAGCAATCCGCGGAACGCGATACTTATCCGCCTGGCGCCAGACCGTTTCAGACTGAGGCTCAACACCACCAACAGAACAGAACACCGCAACAGCACCATCCAAAACCCGCAGCGAACGCTCCACTTCAATAGTAAAGTCAACGTGACCAGGGGTATCAATAATATTAATACGGTGGTCATTCCACTCACAGGTTGTAGCTGCAGAGGTAATAGTAATGCCACGCTCCTGCTCCTGCTCCATCCAGTCCATGGTAGCAGTACCTTCATGCACTTCACCAATCTTATGAGAAACCCCGGTGTAGTACAGAATACGCTCAGTAGTAGTGGTCTTACCGGCGTCAATGTGCGCCATAATGCCGATATTGCGATATTTATCAAGTGGTGACAAACGAGACACGAACTATTCCTCCAACAAGCTAAAAACTACCAACGATAGTGAGCAAAGGCACGGTTCGCCTCAGCCATCTTATGGGTATCTTCCCGCTTCTTCACAGCAGCACCGCGACTATTAAAGGCATCCAGAATCTCGCCAGCCATCTTTTCAGTCATCGTTTTTTCAGAACGCGCTGCCGAATACTTGATCAACCAACGCATCGCCAAAGAAACCCGACGGTCAGGACGCACCTCAACCGGAACCTGATAAGTTGAACCACCAACCCGGCGCGACTTAACCTCAAGAGCAGGCTTTATGTTATCAAGACACTTCTTCAACGCCTTAACCGCCTCTTCACCAGACTTACTCTCAACAATATCCAACGCCCGATACAGTATCGACTCAGCCACACTCTTCTTACCACCAACCATCAGAATGTTAATCAGCTTAGCCACTGTCTTGTCGTTATATTTTGGATCCGGCAGAATCACACGCTTAGGTACTTCACGTCTCCTCGGCATACCTTACCCCTCTTACTAGTTTACTTAGGACGCTTGGCGCCGTACTTGGAACGACCCTGCATACGACCCTTGACTCCTACAGAATCAAGCGTACCCCGAACGATATGATAACGAACACCCGGCAAGTCTTTCACCCGGCCACCACGAATCAACACAACAGAGTGCTCCTGCAGGTTATGACCAACGCCCGGAATATACGACGTCACCTCAATCCCGTTAGTCAAACGAACACGAGCAACCTTACGAAGAGCAGAGTTAGGCTTCTTAGGCGTCGTAGTATAAACCCTGGTACAAACACCACGCTTTTGCGGGCAGCTTTTCAGCGCCGGCGCAGTAGACTTATCCCTCTTCTTTTCCCTACCCTGACGAATCAACTGATTGATCGTTGGCATACGATTACCTGTCTCCCAGCAGCAAAATTCTCAACGCCCAAAAGCGCGAACACCCTACATACCAAGAATGAAGTTATAATGTCAACATATATTTGTCGACACCGAACACAAAAAAACAACATATTTTACGAGCCATGCGCGACATTTCAAATCACATGGTGGGGGATGGAATAAGTGTAGGGCCGGAATCTCACCAGCATCTCCATCCTTAAGAAGCAACCGCATAACCTGGTTGCTCGTCGCGCCGTCTCACCGAGTTGAGACCGACAACATACGTGCTTATAACCACGCTGTCAATCTTTTTTTTCAATAACCAAAAAAAGATTGCATGCGGTTTGTGTCCGCATGCAATCTGTGTTCCGCTTGAATAGAACCTATGCTGCCTGCTGTTCAGCATCCAAATCCGGCGCTGCATCCAGCTGGGTTACAGCCTGCTCACCGGTTTGTTCCTCAACATGCAGACGAAGGTGACGATAACGGGGTATACCGGTTCCAGCTGGTATCAACCGTCCCATAATGACGTTCTCTTTAAGTCCGCGCAGGGCATCAACTTTGCCTTCGATAGCGGCCTGCGTCAGTACCTTCGTTGTCTCCTGGAAAGATGCTGCTGAGATGAATGACTCTGTTGAGAGCGAGGCCTTGGTAATACCAAGCAAAAGAGGCTCTGCTGTTGCAGGACGCTTCCCTTCGGCAAAAGCCTTAGCATTTTCTTCTTCAAAGACATAGCGTTCAACCTGGTCATCGATCAGCAGGTTGGTGTCGCCAACCTCTTTGATTCTGACACGACGCAACATCTGTCGTACAATAACCTCAATATGCTTATCGTTAATCTTAACACCTTGCAGACGATAGACTTCCTGCACTTCATCGACAAGGTATTTGGCAAGCTCCTTGACGCCAAGAACGCGCAGAATATCATGAGGGTTTGACGAGCCATCCATCAACGGTTCCCCGGCACGAACATAATCACCTTCGTGCACACTGATATGCTTACCTTTTGGAATCAGATACTCTTTCGGCTCACCAAGCTCAGGGGTAACCACCACTTTTCGCTTGCCTTTAGAGTCTTTACCGAAATTAACCTTTCCGTCAATCTCGGTAATAACAGCAAAATCTTTCGGTTTCCGTGCTTCGAACAACTCTGCAACCCGCGGAAGACCACCGGTAATATCCTTGGTTTTGGTCGTTTCACGAGGAATCTTGGCAATGATATCACCACCACAGATGACCGCATCTTCAGTCACGTTGATAATGGCACCAACAGGTAGATAGTAACGACCAATGGTACCGCCGGACTCTCCGGCATCTTTGATGGCAATTCTCGGCCGTTTATCCGAGTCCTTGGTTTCTACGATCTCTTTACGGGAGAGGCCTGTGACATCATCCAGCTTCTCTTCCATAGTGACACCTTCAATAATGTCACCGAACTTAACCCGGCCGCCAACCTCAGTCAGAATTGGCATGGTATATGGATCCCATTCAGCAAGTGTCTCACCTGCCTTGACTGAACCCTCCGGAGCAATCTTCAGCTTTGCGCCATAAACAACACCGTACCGTTCACGTTCACGACCGGTCTCATCCACCACGGCAACCTCACCGTTACGGCTCATGACAATGTGGAAACCCTCTGCATTGACTACGGTATGCAGATTAATGTATTTGACCAAGCCCTCGTAGCGAGCCTCAAGTGAAGTCTGTTCAGCAGCCCGGGATGCAGTACCACCAATGTGGAAGGTACGCATGGTCAGCTGGGTACCAGGTTCGCCGATAGACTGGGCAGCGATAACACCAACTGCCTCACCCATGTTAACGATATGCCCACGGGCAAGGTCGCGTCCGTAACACTTGGCACAGATGCCACGTTTACTCTGGCAGGTGAGCACTGAGCGCATCTTGACCTTCTCAAGACCTGCATCTTCGATTTTCTTAACCAGATTTTCGTCAATCTCCTGGTTTGCCTCCACCAGAATCTCGTCGGTAATCGGGTCATGGATATCATCAAGAGCAACCCGACCAAGAATACGGTCACCGATATGCTCAATAACTTCACCACCCTCGGTCAGCGAGCTGACCGTCAGGCCGTCCAGAGTACCGCAATCATCTTCAGTAATGATCGCGTCCTGGGCCACGTCAACCAGACGACGGGTCAGGTAACCGGAGTTTGCCGTTTTCAACGCGGTATCGGCAAGACCCTTCCGTGCACCGTGGGTTGAGATGAAGTACTGTAACACGGTCAGACCCTCACGGAAGTTTGCGGTAATCGGAGTTTCAATAATCTCGCCGGACGGTTTTGCCATCAAGCCCCGCATACCGGCCAACTGACGGATCTGCTGTGCGGAACCCCGTGCGCCTGAGTCAGCCATCATGTGAATGGCATTAAAGGAGGGGATTTCAACCTCTTTACCATCACTGTCAACAACGATCTCCTTGGAGAGGTTGCCCAACATCTCCTTGGCGATCTCTTCAGTAGATTTGGCCCAGATATCAATAACCTTGTTGTAGCGTTCACCATCGGTAATCAGACCTTCGGTGTACTGGTTTTGAATCTCCTGGACCTCTTCATTGGCCCTGTCAATGATGGCCTGTTTACCTTCAGGAATGACCATATCATCGATACAGATTGAGATACCAGCCAGGTTTGCATAGCGGAAACCGGTTTCCTTCAGACGGTCAGCCAGAATAACCGTTTCCTTGTTGCCGGCCAGACGGTAGCAGGTATCAATCAGGTTTGAGAGTTCCTTCTTGTTCATCACCTTGTTGATTGCCGAGAAAGGAACCTGTGGAGGCAACACCTCCCGCAGAATGATCCTGCCGACGGTGGTATCAACCAGTTGCGGCTTCTCATCCGGATTGTCAGGTGCATCAATCATCCGCACCTTGACCCGTGCCTGCATATCAACCTCACCATGGTCAAAAGCGATACGCACTTCTTCGGGAGAGGCAAAAGTCGTCCTCTCGCCTTTAGCGCCAATCCGCTCCCTGGTCATGTAATAGGTTCCAAGAACCATATCCTGCGAGGGCACGATAATCGGCTTGCCGTGAGCCGGGGAGAGGATGTTGTTGGTGGACATCATCAACACCCTGGTTTCCACCTGACTTTCAATGGAAAGTGGCAGGTGTACGGCCATCTGGTCACCGTCAAAGTCGGCGTTAAAGGCAGTACAGACCAGTGGGTGCAGCTGAATGGCCTTACCTTCGATCAAAACCGGTTCAAAGGCCTGTATACCGAGTCTGTGCAGGGTTGGTGCACGGTTCAACATGACCGGATGTTCCCGGATTACTTCTTCCAGTACATCCCATACTTCGGGACGTTCCTTTTCCACCATCTTCTTGGCACTCTTGATAGTGGTAACATAGCCACGCTCTTCGAGCTTGTTATAAATAAACGGCTTGAACAGCTCCAGAGCCATTTTCTTAGGCAGACCGCACTGGTGCAACTTCAGCTCAGGACCGACAACAATAACGGAACGGCCGGAGTAGTCGACCCGCTTGCCCAACAGGTTCTGACGGAAACGGCCGGATTTACCCTTGAGCATGTCAGACAGTGACTTGAGCGGACGCTTGTTGGGGCCGGCAATAGCGCGGCCACGGCGACCGTTGTCAAACAGGGCGTCAACCGCCTCCTGCAGCATCCGCTTTTCGTTACGGATGATCACCTCCGGGGCCTGCAGTTCACAAAGACGTTTAAGGCGGTTATTCCGGTTGATAACACGACGATAGAGGTCGTTCAGATCAGAGGTGGCAAAACGTCCGCCATCCAGCGGCACCAGTGGGCGCAATTCCGGTGGCAATACCGGAATACATTCCAGGATCATCCATTCGGGCTTGTTGCCAGACTGCTTGAAGGCCTCTACTACCTTGAGACGCTTGGCCACCTTCTTGCGCTTGGCCTCGCTGGTGGACTCCATCATCTCCATCCGCAGTTGAACTGCCAGCTCATCGAGCTCCAACGCCTGCAGACACTTCCGTACGGCTTCTGCACCCATGCCGCCTTCAAAGGCGTCAATGCCATACTCTTCCTGGGCCTTGAGAAACTTATCCTCTGACAACACCTCGCAGAACTTGAGTGGCGTCGTACCGGGGTCAGTGATGGCAAAAGCCTCGAAATACAGTACCCGCTCGAGATCCTTGAGAGTAATATCAAGCAGATTTCCGATCCTGGAAGGTAGCGACTTGAGGAACCAGATATGCGCCACCGGGGTAGCAAGATCAATATGTCCAAGCCGTTCACGGCGCACCTTGGAGGGAATAACCTCGACGCCGCACTTCTCGCAGATAATACCGCGGTGCTTCATGCGTTTATATTTGCCGCAGTTACACTCGTAATCCTTGGTCGGTCCAAATATTTTGGCACAGAACAAGCCATCACGCTCCGGCTTGAAGGTCCGATAGTTAATCGTCTCCGGCTTTTTCACTTCACCAAAGGAACGCTCCCGAATCTTCTCCGGCGAGGAGATGGAGATACGAATAGCTGAAAAATGCAGGGGATCTTTTGGTTTATCGAAGAAGCTTCCTGTGAAATAATCTTCCACGGTCTATCCTCCAGTGTAATCTCAATCATCAAGGCGAACCGGTCGGTTCGCAACAGCGGCATAACTACCGCACCGTGTTACTCATCCCCTTCAAGCAGCTCCACATCAAGGCAAAGTGATTGAAGTTCCTTGATAAGCACGTTAAATGACTCTGGCAGGCCAGGCTCCAACGTGTGCTTACCTTTCACAATCGCTTCGTACATGCGGGTACGTCCGGAGACGTCGTCCGACTTGACGGTCAGGAACTCCTGCAGTGCATAAGAACAGCCATATGCCTCCATCGCCCAGACTTCCATTTCACCCAGACGCTGGCCACCAAACTGAGCCTTACCACCCAGTGGTTGCTGCGTAACCAGCGAGTAAGGTCCGATTGAACGGGCATGGATCTTGTCATCGACCAAGTGATGCAGCTTCAGGACGTACATGATACCAACCGTTACCTTATGCTTAAACGGCTCACCAGTACGGCCGTCAAAAAGCGTTACCTGGCCATTGGTGGCAAAGCCGGCGCGGGTCAACAGCTCTTTGATTTTCGCCTCACCGGCACCTTCGAAAACCGGTGATGCCATCGGCACGCCACGTGACAGGCGCCGCGCAACCAGCAACAGCTCTTCACGGTCCATGGTATCAAGGATCTTATTGAAGTCAGCATTATCGTATGTTTCACGAATGAACTTCTTCAGGTTTTCTTCAGAGGTATGCTCTTCCAGCATCTTCTGAATCTTCCACCCCAGACCTTTAGCAGCCCAGCCGAGGTGGGTCTCCAGGATCTGTCCAACGTTCATACGGGAAGGAACACCCAAAGGGTTCAGCACAATTTCAACGGGACGTCCATCGTCCATATACGGCATATCTTCTTCCGGCAGGATTCGTGAAACGACACCCTTGTTACCGTGGCGACCAGCCATTTTGTCACCGACCTGAAGCTTACGCTTGATGGCAACATAGACCTTGACCATCTTGATTACGCCGGGAGGCAGATCGTCGCCCCTTCTCAGCTTTTGAACCTTATCGTCGAATACCCCGCGAATAAGCTCGACCTGCTCGTTGAGTTTGGACAGGACCTCAGCGACTTTTTCCTCGACATCGGTTCCGTCACTGACTGAAATGGTTGCCCAACGGTCCATGGTCAGGGACTCAAGCAGTTCATCGGTAATCTTTTTGCCCTTGGCAAGAACGGTTACGCCGTGACGATCCTCAATCTTGGCGCCGGCAGTCTTACCCACCAGGAGGCGCTTCAGCTTGCCGCGAGCTGAATCACGGATAATACGGACCTCATCCTGCTCATCCTTACGAAGCTTTTCTTCCTCAATCTTCTCAATCAGTTCAGTCCGGGCGTCCTTATCATTACCTTTACGGGAGAACACCTTGGCGCCGATAACGGTACCTTCCACGCCCGGAGGTATGGTCAAGGAGGTATCACGGACATCTCCGGCCTTTTCACCGAAGATCGCACGCAGCAGTTTCTCTTCGGGAGAGAGCTGGGTCTCACCTTTGGGAGTGATTTTACCGACCAGAATATCGCCGGGTTTGACCTCGGCACCGATTCTGATGATACCTGACTCATCCAGGTCTTTAAGAGCCTCTTCGCCAAGGTTCGGGATATCAGCGGTAATTTCTTCCTTACCTAGCTTTGTATCACGGGCCACACACTCAAATTCTTCAATGTGAATTGATGTGTAGCGGTCATCCTTGGTCAGCCGTTCAGAAACCAGGATGGAGTCCTCAAAGTTATAACCGCCCCAAGGCATGAAGGCCACAATGATGTTTTGACCAAGGGCCAGTTCGCCCATATCGGTTGAGGGGCCATCAGCAATGACATCGCCGCGTTTGACCTTGTCCCCGACTTTTACCACCGGCTTTTGGTTGATACAGGTATTCTGGTTGGAGCGGGAGAACTTCACCAGATTGTAAATATCAACGCCGGTACCGGTCTCATCATACTCTTCTTCATCAATTTTGATCACGATCCGGCCTGCATCAACCGCATCAACAACACCATTATGGCGGGCAATAACCGAGACGCCGGAATCCTTCGCCACAATACGTTCCATGCCGGTACCCACCAACGGGGAATCCGCGCGTAACAGTGGAACTGCCTGACGCTGCATGTTGGATCCCATCAGGGCCCGGTTTGCGTCATCGTTTTCCAGGAACGGAATCAGTGCCGCAGCAACGGATACCAGCTGCTTGGGTGCTACGTCCATCAGCTCAATTTCGTCACGTTGCACCAGTACAAACTCGCCGCTCTTCCGTGCAGAGACGTACTCATTAATAAACCGCCCGTCCTGATCCACCAGAGCATTTGCCTGGGCGATGGCATGTCCTTCCTCTTCCAGTGCAGAGAAGAACTTCACCTCACTGGTAACCTGTCCCTCCCGTACCAAGCGGTACGGTGTTTCAACAAAACCATGCTCGTTGATCCGGGCGTAGGTGGAGAGAGAAGCGATCAAGCCGATGTTCGGACCTTCCGGCGTTTCAATCGGGCAGACCCTGCCATAGTGGGTGGGATGCACGTCCCGCACCTCAAAGCCGGCACGTTCACGGGTCAGACCACCTGGTCCAAGAGCCGACAGACGACGCTTATGAGTGACCTCAGACAGAGGGTTGGTCTGGTCCATAAACTGTGACAGCTGCGATGAACCAAAGAATTCCTTGACAACCGCAGACACAGGCTTTGAGTTAATCAAGTCGTGCGGCATCAGGTTTTCAACTTCCTGCAACGACATCCGTTCCTTAATTGCCCGCTCCATCCGTACCAGACCGATCCGATACTGATTCTCAAGCAATTCACCAACTGCCCGGACACGACGATTGCCCAAGTGGTCAATATCGTCAATCGCACCACGACCATTTTTCAACTCAATCAGATAACGAACGATCTCAAGAATGTCGTTGCGGTTGCAGCACTCCACAGAGTCGCCATAGGCAACTTCCAAAAGCATACGATTGCGGCGCAGGCCTTCAATGCGCCGACGATTTTCGTCATAGCCACCCTGCTCAATCAGATCCATCAGTTTTATGAACGACTCAGGCAGTTCAAGACCTGCAATCAGATCACGCTGGAAGAATTCAGCGTTGGCTACCGCACTATTCAGTTCATCAGCCAGCTGTTCCAGCAGACGCTCAGGTACCGGTTGTTTCAAATCGAGCTTTTTAAGCGATTTAGTCAGATCGCTTGAAAGTCTGTCTTTTAAAGCCAGGTCAACCGGACGGGTACCATTCAGCAAGCTACCAATCAACTGCTTTGCATTTTGCAGCTCAGCAGCTGTCAACATAGTGGGTCCGTTAAGAATCGTGCAATCCGGCCACACCTTCAGTCCCAGTTTAAAGTTCAGCTTCAGACGACCAACAGCTGAAAGATCATAACGTTCAGGGTTAAAGAACAGGTTATCAAAGAGTGCCAGTGAGCTCTTGAGAGTTGGTGGATCCCCCGGACGCAAACGCCGATAAATCTCGATCAAGGCTTCATCACTGGAGCTGATTTTATCAGCAAGCAGCGTATCACGGAAGGAAGAGGTGACGTTCAAACCGTCAATGTACAGCAGGTTGAAGGTTGTAACCTCTTTTTGACGCAACTCGTCAAGCTTATCAGCTGTCAGTTCCTGATTGCATTCCAGCAGTATTTCACCGGTTACCGGATCAACAACATCAGCAGAAGCATAGCGGCCAATAATGCTCTCGGAGCTGGTGGGAATGCTCGTAACTCCGTGATCCAAGAGTTTCTTTATAGAGGCCTTGGTGAATTTGCGGTTGGCCTTTACAATTACCTCACCATTAGCGTCTGCAACATCGACTACTGCCTTCTGCATGGTAAGCAACTCGGGTTCAATGCCCTTACGCAGCTCACCCGCAGCAATATAGATCTGCTCACTCTTGTAGTAATAGTTCAGGAGGTGTTCAACTGAATATCCTAGAGCTTTTAGCAGGACAGTTGCCGGCATCTTGCGACGACGGTCAATCCGTACAAACAGAATATCCTTGTGGTCAAACTCGAAGTCGAGCCAAGACCCGCGGTAGGGAATTACCCTCGCAGAATAAAGGACCTTACCACTAGAGTGAGTCTTACCTTTATCATGGTCAAAGAATACACCCGGTGAACGATGCAACTGGCTAACGATAACCCGCTCAGTGCCGTTGATAATAAAGGTGCCGTTTTCGGTCATCAACGGTATTTCCCCGAAGTAGACCTCCTGCTCCTTAATATCCTTAACACCACGGACACCCGACTCCTTACCCGAATCCCAAATGACAAGCCGGACCTTAACCTTCATAGGGGCTGCATAGGTCATACCCCGTTGATGGCATTCCTCAACATCATACTTGGGCTTACTCAGCGTATAGGAGACATACTCCAACGATGATGTTTCGCTGAAGTCCTTTATAGGAAAAACAGACCGAAAAACAGCTTCAAGACCGATGTTTTTACGCAAGTCCAACGGGACGTCAGACTGCAAAAAACGACGGTAGGAGTTTTTCTGAATGTCAATCAGGTTAGGGATATCAATGATATTCTTGATAGTGGCAAAGTTTTTGCGCAGCAGGTGGTTGTTGGCGATCGAGTAGGCCATACCTTCTCCTTCGGCAAGTAGCATAAAAGAACAGACATCAGCACGCAACCCATTGATTTAAATAAATTAAATCTCAGGTCACATGCCAGGAGGAATTAACAAAACAGGACAAGCCAAGGCCGCACCAGGCGACCTTGGCTTCCTGCAGGTATTGCACTGCGCAACTATTTGATTTCTACTTCTGCGCCAGCTTCAACCAGTTGCTTCTGAGCTTCTTCAGCCTCAGCCTTGGAAATACCGGTCTTTACGGGGCTTGGTGCACCGTCAACCAGATCCTTTGCTTCTTTCAGGCCCAAGCTGGTCAGAGTACGTACAACCTTGATCACGTTGATCTTGTTGGCACCAGCACTCTTCAGAATAACATCAAACTCGGTCTTCTCTTCAGCAGCCTCAGCAGCGGCAGCAGGAGCAGCTGCAGCAACAGCAACAGGAGCAGCTGCAGACACACCGAACTTTTCTTCCAGCTCCTTAACCAGCTCGGCCAGTTCAAGAACGGTCATCTTCTCAATAAATGCAACTACGTCTGCCTTAGTAATTTCAGCCATGATATCCTCCATATAGGTATCGAGTGTTTAATTGAGTATTAATACAACGAGAAGCTCTAGTTGCCTTCTTTTTTTGCCCTGATTGCATCCAGAGCGCGAACCAGTGAGCCGGGCAGTGCAGCCAGCACGCCAACAAAGTTCGTAGCTGGTGCCTGCATTGAGCCGAGCATCTTGGCAATCAACACTTCCCGTGATGGGAGATCTGCAAGTGCCTGAATCTGGTTAACATCAATCACCTTACCGGAAAGCACACCGGCTTTGAGTACAAACACGCCTTTTGAATCCTTGGCGAATTTGGACAGCACCTTGGCTGCACCGACAGGGTCATCATAAGATATAGCTACCGCTGTTGGACCAGCAAGATACGGAGCCAGACATGCAGCCTCGGTTTCTTTTGCAGCGATATCGAACAGGGTGTTCTTGAACACCTTGTACTCAACGCTGGCAGACCGGAGCTCGTTGCGCAGTGTTGTAGCCTTATCCACATTCATTCCGCGGAAGTCAGCCAGAAAAACTGCTTTTGCACGCAACAGCTTATCGTGCATCTGCGTTACTTGTTCCTGCTTGACAGATTTTTTCAAGCGTCGTCCTCCTTTCTTTTGGTTTCTGGGGAGATCCCCATGCCAAAGTCAGGAGCGCAAGTTAGTCTTGCGAACCCAAGTCTCGGCAGGCAGACCGACTACGTCTTTATGCTGGCATGCGCCTGCTGTCTGTGACTTTGGCTAAAATTGTTTATATATTTGCGGTTACATCACTGATATCAAGGTTGATTCCAGGTCCCATCGTTGATGAGAGAGAAATCTTCTTGATATAGGTACCTTTTGCCGCAGAAGGTTTGGCTTTTACCAGTGCTTCCACCAGCGCGACCAGGTTTCCCTGCAATTTTTCAGCGTCAAATGAAACCTTGCCAATAGGTGCATGGACAATTCCAGCCTTCTCCACACGGAATTCAACCTTACCGGCCTTTGACTCTTTTACTGCGCGACCAACTTCAAAAGTAACAGTACCTACCTTGGGGTTAGGCATCAAACCGCGAGGGCCGAGAAGTTTACCGATCTTGCCAACAACTCCCATCATATCAGGAGTAGCGATGGCGGTATCAAATTCGAACCAACCCTCCTGAATTTTAGCCACCAGATCATCTGCGCCAACATAATCGGCACCAGCATCCAGAGCTTCCTTTTCCTTCTCGCCTTTGGCAAATACCAGCACCCGTACATTCTTACCCAGTCCATTAGGCAGAACAACCGCACCACGCACCATTTGATCGGCATGACGAGGATCAACACCCAGCTTGACCGCTACATCAACTGTCTCATCAAACTTGGCATAAGCAGTATCTTTTACCACTTCGACCGCTGTCTTGAGGGGATAAACCGTACTACGGTCAACTTTGGTCATTGCGGCGCTATGTTTTTTTGTACTCTTTGACATGTCCGTCCTCTCCTACTGAACTCTGTTTCCTCGGCAAAAGCCAATCTTACTCTACAATATCTACACCCATGGAACGAGCAGTACCCTCTACTGTCCGCATGGCTGCTTCAACAGAGGCGGCGTTCAGATCCGGCATTTTCTTCTTGGCAATCTCTTCTACCTGAGCCTTGGTCAGTTTACCGACCTTGTTCTTGTTCGGCACACTTGAACCACTCTCAATACCAATCGTCTTCTTGATCAAAACCGGTACCGGAGGAGTTTTGGTAATAAAAGAAAAAGACCGGTCTGCGTAGACAGTTATGACTACTGGTGTAATTGTACCTTCATCGGCCTGTGTCTTAGCGTTAAAAGCCTTGCAAAATTCCATGATATTGACACCATGCTGACCGAGAGCAGGTCCGATAGGCGGCGAGGGGTTAGCCTTGCCCGCGGGAATTTGCAGTTTTATGTAGCCGGTAATTTTCTTAGCCATTGGGATGCACTCCTTTTATTACGTACCGTCTTCAACAAAAGATGACGGATTTTGTCAGCACTTCTCTACCTGCATAAACTCCAGCTCAACTGGAGTAGAACGTCCGAAAATTGTTACAGCAACACGCAGCTTGCCTTTGTCCGGCTTAACATCTTCAATCACCCCGGTAAAGTTCAGGAACGGTCCGTCAACGACACGAACGGTTTCACCCACATCAAATTCAACCTTGGGGCGTGGTTTTTCAGCCCCTTCTTCCATCCTGCGGGCAATCTTGTTAACTTCTTCGTCAGGAATGGGAAAAGGAGTATTGCCACCAACAAAGCCGGTAACCTTGGCAGTTTCCTTAACGATATGCCATGTCTCGTCAGTCAGCTCCATCTTAATCAGAATATAACCCGGGAAGAACTTACGCGATGAAGTCTTCTTCTCGCCCTTCTTGAGCTCAACTACAGTCTCCGAGGGAATCAGAATCTCACCAAAGAGATCCTCCATCTTCTCGTTTTTGACGCGCTCAGTCAGATTGAGGCGGACTTTATTTTCATATCCTGAATATGTATGTACGCCATACCATTTCTGGCTCATAGTTTAATTCCCGTTATCCCAATACCAAGCGCATTAGCTTGGACAGGACCACATCACACAAACCGAGATATATAGAGACCATAAATACAATCATGATCACCACACCGGTTGTAGCAACAGTTTCCTTGCGCGTCGGCCAGGTCACCTTGCTTAGCTCGAGTTTAACTGACTCGAAAAATGTCTTCACATTCTGCACAATACTCTCCTGAAAATGCGTCTGACATACAACTGCATGACGAATCAACACTCAAGACTAAAAGTAAATGGCAGGCCAGGAGGGATTCGAACCCCCAACATCCGGTTTTGGAGACCGGCGCTCTACCAATTAGAGCTACTGGCCTGCAACTATGTCGCTACCCTTATTTTGTTTCCTTATGGGGGGTATGCTTGCGACAAAAACGACAATATTTACTGAACTCCAACTTTTGAGGAGTGATCTTTTTGTTCTTGGTTGTTGTGTAGTTTCTTTGCTTGCACTCAGTACATGCAAGGGTAATGATGTCTCTCATCGCTCTTCCTTTTCAGACGCGAGCAAGCGTTGTCAGTCTTTACGACAGACAACGCCCACCGGCACATCCTGTATCTTACTCGATAATTGCGCTGACGACGCCGGCGCCTACGGTACGACCACCTTCACGGATGGCGAAGCGAAGACCTTCGTCCATGGCGATCGGAGTGATCAGGTTTACGGTCATGGCAATGTTGTCACCAGGCATTACCATCTCGGTGCCCGCAGGCAGCTCAGCCACACCGGTTACGTCAGTGGTGCGGAAGTAGAACTGCGGACGATAGCCGTTAAAGAATGGGGTGTGACGACCACCTTCTTCTTTGGTGAGAATGTAGGCTTCTGCCTTGAACTTGGTGTGCGGAGTGATGCTGCCGGGCTTGGCAAGCACCTGACCACGCTCGATGTCTTCACGCTTAACACCACGCAGCAGGGCACCGATGTTGTCGCCAGCCTGACCTTGGTCAAGCAGCTTGCGGAACATTTCTACACCGGTTACGGTGGTCTTGGCGGTGGCTTTGATGCCGACGATTTCGATTTCTTCGCCAACCTTTACAATACCGCGCTCAACACGACCGGTGGCAACAGTACCACGACCGGAGATGGAGAAGACGTCTTCTACCGGCATCAGGAACGGACGGTCAATAGCACGCTCAGGATCCGGGATGTAGCTGTCAACAGCCTCCATCAGTGCATTGACTGAGTCTTCGCCCAGCTCGTCCTTGTCGCCGTTGAGGGCCTTCAGAGCAGAACCTTTGATGATTGGAATATCGTCACCCGGGAAGTCGTAGCTGGAAAGCAGTTCACGGATTTCCAGTTCAACCAGCTCAAGCAGCTCAGCGTCGTCGACCATGTCTGCCTTGTTCAGGAAGACAACAATGTAAGGTACGCCTACCTGACGGGCAAGCAGGATGTGCTCGCGAGTCTGAGGCATCGGGCCGTCTGCTGCAGATACAACCAGAATGGCACCGTCCATCTGTGCTGCACCGGTGATCATGTTCTTGACGTAGTCAGCGTGACCAGGGCAGTCGACGTGAGCATAGTGGCGCTTGTCGGTCTCATATTCAACGTGGGCAGTAGCAATGGTGATACCACGCTCACGCTCTTCAGGGGCGTTGTCAATCTGATCAAACGCCTTGTATTCGGCCTGACCCTTGCCAGCAAGCACCTTCGTGATCGCTGCGGTCAATGTGGTCTTACCATGGTCAACGTGACCAATTGTTCCGATGTTTACGTGCGTCTTATTACGCTCAAATTTAGCCTTGGCCATCGACTGGTCCCTCCTGTTTGTACATTGATTGCCTGATCTTTGAATTGCGTGCGCATTCGCTCTCTACATCTACACGATTTCATCTGAAGAAATGGAGCCCACATCCGGACTCGAACCGGAGACCTCTTCCTTACCAAGGAAGTGCTCTACCTCCTGAGCTATGTGGGCATTTCACGAATATCATGAAGATTGGAGCGGGAAACGGGACTCGAACCCGCGACCCTCAGCTTGGAAGGCTGATGCTCTAGCCAACTGAGCTACTCCCGCACAACGGTATGCACTGCTTTGGCCACCCTAAACGAACCCTTGACCAGTTCATGCGACAATAAATCTGCCTCCTGGATCCGGGCCACCTATCGTAGCCGGTGAACTTGTATGGTGGAGGGAGGAGGATTCGAACCTCCGAAGTCTACGACGACAGATTTACAGTCTGTTCCCTTTGGCCGCTCGGGAATCCCTCCAGGGATGATACTGCTTATATTGCTTGACTGGAGCTGGCGATGGGACTCGAACCCGCAACCTGCTGATTACAAGTCAGCTGCTCTACCAATTGAGCTACGCCAGCAATCCTCGGCAAAGCGTTGAATTTGTGCTTTTACTGCAGTGACAAAAGATTGTCAAGTTTTTTATTGGCTTTTTTTCAAACCCCACCGACTCACACACGTAACCCACCGCTTACACGTGCTGGAGTTGCATGCTCGCCCCTAAAAAGCCCTTGATTTTCCTGAGCGCATTTTCCTCAATCTGGCGGACGCGCTCACGTGATATTGAAAAGTGGTCTGCAATCTCCTGCAACGTCATGGGGTCATCTGCCACGATTCGCTGTTTGACAACAAACTGCTCTTTCTCGCCAAGTCGTGACACGGCATCAGCAACAACCACCCTCAAGGCTTGCTGCTCCTGCAAATCCGCAAGTTGGCTCTCCTGATTGGGACGGTCATCAACCAGAGTCTCCAAAAGACTCCCACCTTCACCAGCGACCTGCTCCGCATCCAGCGAGACCTCGCCCATCAAGCGCAGCTCCATCTCTTCAACCTCCGCCTCACGGACGTCAAGCGAAAGCGCAGTTGCCGGCAGATCCCCCTCATCGCCACCGTTCATGCTAAGAATGGCATTCTTCGCCTGCTTCAATTTGAAGAAGAGTTTGCGCTGAGCCTGAGTTGTGCCGATCTTAAGCAGGCTCCATGAAGAAACAATGTAACTTTGAATCTGCGCTCTGATCCACCACACAGCATAGGTAATCAAACGGAATCCGCGGTACGGATTAAACTTTCTCACCGCCAGCATCAGGCCAATGTTACCCTCCTGAATCAAGTCCAGCATCTTAAGTCCGTAGTTACGGTACTCAGCAGCTATCTTTACAACAAAGCGCAGGTTTGACGTAATCAGAGTCTGCGCAGCACTCAAATCATTCTCTTCAAACAGGCGCACAGCCAAGCGATGTTCCTCCTGCTCATCAAGCAGTGGAAAAGATTTTATTTCAGACAGATATTTTGAAAAACTATCTGTTGTAACCGGAATAGCGGCATACATGGCAGATCACCTCGCCCCCAGATTTTAGCACTCAACACACGAGACTGCTAAAACTATAACAATCCAGCTGACAAAAATCAACCCCTGGAGACAACTAGCCCTTCAGCCTCCGCCAACCGGACTCGGCAAGGTCTCGCATACCTTGCAAGGTCCGCTGGTACAGACGCCGTACCGGCAGGCGATTCAGTGTAATGCTCGTTGCCTGACGCTCAAGCGCCAGTTCATCCCCCGTCGACAAGCCGGATAACTGCGGAGCATGACTGCCGTCAAGACCAAAGAGAAAGCGATAGTTCGCACCCAGAAAACGACAGGCAACGATCACCAGAATCACCTCCGGCTGCCCTGTCTTATGATGGTAACGGGTCGTAGACGTCACAAACTGCCCAACACAACTCCCCGTTTCAGCTAGCAGCGCATCAATGGTTACCTGTTTGGGCTTGGGGCGTCCGAGCGATGGTAGCCCCCAGGGGCGATACGGTTCATGGGGACGGTTATGATAATGTTCACTGCGTTCCAACAGAATCACAACATTATTATTAATAGGACCGCCAATTGAGTGTGAAAGTCCGGCCTCAAAACCGGCTTCACGAATCAGGCGATGGTTCTCAACCACCTGGATCATGCCGGTGGCCCCCAGAGGATGCCCCCGGCCCTTTAAACCGCCAGTCAGATTAGTGGGAAAGCCCCCTCCCGGGCCAGTCAAACGATCATCAAGCAGGGCATCAAAAAGCCGGTTACGACTCACTATTCCCAGATCGACCAGATTGATCGGGCCAAATCCGTTAAAAGGGTCATGCATGTTAACATGCAGTTCCCCCTCAAGCGCCCGGACATCCCTCAAGCCAGCCATACCATAAGCATACCCGGCAGCCGTAACCGTGGCTGGAAACGAATGAAAGTAATGACGGTCAGCAATGGTCGGGATATCTGTTGCACTGCCCAGTCCTGCCACCATCACCTCCTGGGGACGGGAGGTGAGAATAACGGCAGCCATACCGTCGGACATGGGGCAGTAATCGTGATAACGTAATGGTGACCAGTAGCGGTAGTTTTCACCCGTGGCAACCTGCCTGAAGTACTCCTCGACCGGTAGCTGCTGTCGCAGATGGGCATCGGGGTTCTGGCTTGAAAAGCGATGACTGCGCTGAGAGAGAAGCGCTGAATAGGCCGACCATTCCAGGTCGGACAGACCTAGACGGAGTTGCAGTGATCGTGCCACCAGAGCGCCGCAGGCCGGCATGGTCAAGCCGTACTCAGCCTCGTTACGATCAATCACACCTGCAATAATCCGTGTTGCCTCAAGGGTCGAGGCATCACTCATCTTCTGAACAGCAATCGCCAGGACATGGTCATGGCGACCTGATGCCACTTCAAGATAGGCATTTTCAAAGGCTGAGGCACCTGAAGACGAGGCGGTATCGATCAATACCGACTTGACTCCGGAAATACCTAGAATGCCTGATATTTTTGCAGCAGTATTATCCACCCCTGAAAAAGCAGCCGGGTTCTGACTACCAACCACAACGGCATCAATATGTCGACGGCGCACCGGGCTTCCGGCAAAGACCTGTCCACACTGCTCGGCCATTTCAAGAAAGGTAAGCTCTTCTCGATCCTTGCCTGTATAACGTCCAACCGGCCCCATCCATGAAGCGGCCAGATACACAGGGCGCGACCTGAAACTGGTCCCCATGACAGTACCTCCTCTCCGCAAGCACAAAAGGCGCTCCGAAGAACGCCTTTTGTAAAAAACACACCTGGCTGTGACCAGACTATTTTCTCAGAACCTTGATAACGGCCGAGAAATCTTCTTCACCATAGCCAGCCTCAACCCCCTTTTCATACATCTTGCTAGCCGCCTCGGCAGCAGGCAGATGCAACCCAACCAGACGGGCAGCATTCATAACCAGATGCATACCGTCATTCACATATTTCATAGCAAGACTACGTGTAAACTCGTTGCGGGACATGGCTCTCCCCTTGAGATGGAAGATCGGAGAGGCAACGCCGCGGGTATCCAGCACTTCAAGAATTTTATCGGCACTGAAACCCATTTTTTCACCAAAGACCAAACCTTCAGCGAGCACCTGAACCAAGGTACCCTGCACCATATTGACAATAAACTTCATCTTGGTGGCATCACCAATCTCACCGACAGTAATGGTATTCAAGCCAAAAATACTAAAAGGTTCTCTGCACTTACCAATGATACCCGGGTCACCGCCAACAATTATGGTCAACAAGCCACTTGCGGCATGATCCTTGTTGCCCCACACTGGGGCATCAAGATAGAAACACCGCTTTTTAGCCGTTTCTTCAGCCATCTGGAGCGTTGTTTCAAGCGAAGTCGTCCCCATATCGGCAAAAATGGTGCCCGGCTCAATGCCTGCCAAAATACCGGTTTCACCACAGAACAGAGGGCCCTGCTCATCCCCTTCAGAAACGATGGAGATAACCAGTTCACGACCACGGGCCGCCTCTGCAGCAGTTTCAGCACCGGTTGCTCCAAGAGCCACTAGCTCGTCCATCTTTGATGGGTCCGTATCAAAAACCGCAAGATCATAGCCCCCCCTGACGAGATTGGCCGCCATATGCCGTCCCACTGTGCCTAAACCGATAAAACCGATCTTTCGTAACATCTCCAGTTCCTCCTATTAATAAAATAAAATAATGTTATCCAAAAGCAGCTTTGCATTTATTACACCGAAAGCGGTACTGTGGCAACCATGATTTTTATCTACAACCGTGGTTTAAAATATTATCACACTAGCGGCTACGTTGTACCCCAACCCTGCTGCAGCAGTCCAGCAATCGGCACCGGGAACAGGCCGGAGAAACAGGATAGCACAGATTCTGGCCATAGCAGACCAGAAGATCATTGATTTTTTTCCAATACTCCGCAGGCAGTTTTTCACGCAGAAACTGTTCTGTCTCGTCAGGGGAGCCGCTGTTAACATAGCCCCAGCGGTTTGTTATGCGATGCACATGGATATCGACGCAGATCCCCTGTTTGTCATGCCCAAGGGTCATCACCAAATTTGCAGTTTTACGACCGACCCCCTTGAGGCGGAGCAGCTGTTCAAGATTATCCGGCACGCTGCCATTATACTCTGTAAGCAACGTTCTGCAGATTGCATGAATTTGTTCAGCTTTTGTACGATAAAAGCCCGCAGGATAGATCAGATCAGCTATCTCAGAAGGCGTAAGACAGATCATTGCCTCGGGAGAGGCTGCCCGCTCAAACAAACGGGCCGAGGCAGCGGCTGTAACGGCGTCCTTGGTGCGCAGCGAGATTATGCAGGAGACCAGAACATGAAAGGCTGAACGGTGCTGTTCTGAAATGACGGTTACCGAAGGAGTCTCCCATTGCCGGCACTCCTCTGCCAAAACAGTCATAACGTGATGAATCTGATTGTCGCGCATGGAAGTAATAGTACCCCATGCCTCCTCAGCTGGCAACCGGAGGCTTGCTTTTTTATCCCTGCAGCGGCATCATGCTGCCAGAAAGGATATGATGATGATTGATCTCCATCTGCATTCAAGCTGCTCTGACGGCATCCTGGCTCCGGCGCAGCTGGTTTCTGCCGCACAACTATCAGGACTCAGCACAATTGCCTTGTGCGACCATGATACGGTTGCCGGGGTTGAAGCCGCTACCCTGGCCGGAAAAGAACAAGGCATAGAGGTCATTCCCGGAGTTGAACTTTCTGTCTGCTTTAGAGGATTTTCCGATGTTCATCTACTGGGATACTGGATTGATATTTATGCCCCGGAATTGACAGAACAACTGGACAGATTCGCCTTTCGCAGAGCCAACCGCAATCGAGAAATTGTTATGGCTGTAAATCAGGCACTGCAACAGCAGGCAAAAGAGCCGTTAGCGTTTAACGAAGTTGAGGCACTTGCTGACGGTGTCATGGGACGCCCGCACATTGCCCGTGCCCTGCTGCAGCGTGGCTACGTAACCGGCATGGAAGACGCTTTTTCCCGTTATCTTGTCCCGTGTGACGTGCCCAAAACTTACTGGCCCATGGAAGAGGCACTGGCAACGATTCAACGCGTTGGCGGGGTTGCTGTACTGGCCCATCCAACGAGCATCACCCGCGATCAACAGCTTTTAACGGAGCTGATCTCTGAGTTGAAAGAGCTTGGACTGGACGGCATCGAAATATACAACTCCTTGGCAACAGATCAGGAGATCATGTTTTTGCAGGGTCTGGCAAATCGTTTACAGCTGATGCCAACCGGCGGTTCGGATTTCCACGGTATTGAGGAACATGATCAAATAGGAAAAGGGCGGGGAGGCATACGTTTTTCCGATGCCTTGCTCCCGCCCTTACGCAAACGTGCTGCTGAACGCTCTACCCAAGCTAACTGATCAGCATTTCTCCTTATATTCCCTGTAGTTAACCACGTGTAAATTATCAACCACACTTTCAACACCCTTGATGGCTGCAGCTACCTTCAGTGCAGCCTTTTTTTCCTGTTCTGAACCTATGTACCCGGACAGGGTGACCTGCCCGTCTTCCACTTCAATCCTGAACGGACGATACTCAAGCTCTTCAGAACGCAGCAGAGCGGTTTCTATCTTTTTCACCAAAATGGTATTTTCAATCTCATCGGCAGACCAGGAGTCAGCTTCTTTCAGCTGCGAATCCTTCACGGCAGCCACGATAATATCAATAATGGCGCCAGGAGAAAGCCGGGATGTGTTGAACGTCAGGTCGTATCCCAGAGGGTCATTCCAGTCACGATCAAAATAGAAATGGATAAATCCGCCCCGTTGATGATCACTACGCCGGATCAGCTCCTGCGCAAGATCAGGGTCAATCCACTCCCGCTCTGCAAAACGCTCAACCCGCTCTTCAAAATCCGCAACAAACCGCAAGCGAAGGACATTGCCGCAACCCTGCAGCAGATCCTGCCCGCCGCGGCCGTAGAGAATGACGTTTCCCTTCTTGGCAAGATCAAGCAGAATGAGTTCAATGGAGTTTAACGAAGCAGCCCGGGCCCGATCTTCCACCGTGTTGTAAGAAGGGGGCTTTTCATCCACCGCCTGCAGCAGTTCCAGGCTGAGTCCGTATTCAGCGGCACAAGCGGCAAGTTTGGGACCATCAACCAGTGTATACTTCAGTTTTTTTGCCAACTCCTTGGCTACACCATAAGCACCGGTTCCCATTTCACGGGAAATCGTAATAATCGGCATTTTAATGCACTCCTCCGGTTCAAACTAATTGTATACGGCAAGAACCTAACACGTTCCGCTTGTCTGTACAAGACGGCAATGCTAGGGTACGACTCTGACAAAGGAGGTGACCGTGCCGGACAGCCTGGACTTCGTGCTACGCCTTACCGTTTTCTGCATCACCCATTCACTGCTGGCGGCACCGCGTATCAAGGAGCGCATAGAGCATTTAGCAGGACGCCCCTTGACCGGGTATCGCCTTATCTACAACCTGTTTTCAATGCTGCTTTTTGGCTGGGTTATGCTGGCGTGGCAATCAACCAGCGTTATCTATGTCCTGCCAGGCGTATGGAGCCTTGTGCTGTATGGATTGCAATTTATCATAATCTGGGCAGGCCTGGCCTGTCTTCGTCAGACCGGTCTGGCACGCTTTCTGGGCACGGATATAGCCAGCCTGCATGAGCGTCCCGCGCTGATAACTACCGGTTGCTATGCCGTAGTCAGACATCCGCTCTATCTGCTCGGCATACTGTTTTTGCTGTTAAACCCGGTTATCACAACACGCTGGCTCGTTTTGACCCTGTTCAGCATCCCTTACTTTATCTTTGGGGCTCTGCTTGAAGAACGCAGGATGATTCGACTGTTTGGCGACACCTACCGCCAATACCAGCGCGACGTCCCGTTCCTCTTGCCCCGCTTGAATCGGCAAATCAGCGCAGACTGACCAGCTTCACCCCTTCAATGCCTGACAGGACATCAACCAGTTTGCAGGTTGCAATCCCGCTGATTACCCTGACACGAAATTCAAATGTCACCGTACCTGCTTCAACATCCCGCGCAATACCGCTTTCCATCAAATCAGAGCCGCAATCCCGTACCGCTTGGGCAATCCGCTCCGATTGCCCCTCACGGTATTCGCTCGACACCATTACCTGCTGGTAAATATCCCGGCTCAATCCCTCCTCCACCCGCTTTAAAACGAGCAGACTGACGAGAGAAATAGCGGTCACCACCACAGCAATCAAGAGCATTCCGGCACCACAGGCCGTACCGATAGCTGCTGCCACCCAAAGGCAGGCTGCCGTTGTCAGACCACGTACAGAGGCATTCTCACGAATTATCGCCCCAGCCCCCAAAAAGCCGATCCCGACGACAATCTGGGCAGCAACACGACCAGGGTCTACCCGTACCGCGAGATTCCCTGAAAGAGCACCATAAACCTGGTAGAAATGCAACGAGACCCCCATATAGAGGGCTGCTCCCAACGCCACCATTAAATGCGTACGGAAACCGGCCGGACGACCATGGAGTTCCCGCTCAAGACCGATCAAGCCGCCCAGCAAGGTTGCCAGTAACAGACGTATAAGCAACTGTATCTCAAATGAGGATAAGATCATAACGACTCTTCTTCAAGCTGAACGGAAAAACGCAGGTTACAGCGTTTAACAGAGTCTCCAAGCTGAATGGACAAGGGGATGGTGACTGTTGTATTCCCTGCCAGAGACACCTTGAGTTCAGGCAGCACAACTGATTTAAATGACTGAAGTGGCGTGCCCTGGCCGGAATCTGCGAACAACTCATCAGGCGGTTCAGCCGGCAGCATTGAAGTAATAGCGGGCTCACGTGCCGGCTCGTACTCATCCCGCAGCCCCTGTAATACCTCCTGGGAAAGCACTGCCAGCCCCTGCAACACCCCTTCACCGTTTGTCGTCGAGCAGACGACCGTACGGCTTGCATCAAAACAGGTCATGAGTTCAGAGCCGGCATCGACGCTGTCAGAAAGATCAGTTGGGAGCCAGATTCGGGGCAGACTGCGCAAATCTCTACCGTAACCGGTCAACATTGATTTTAAGACTCGCAGACTGTCAATCGCATCATGGCCGGATGCTCTCCCGTTTGTTACAAGGGCAATTCCGTCAACCCCCTTCAAGGTCATCTTCCAGGTCCCCGGGTTGGCAACCGGACCGGTCATGGTATAGAGATGAAAACGGATACGATAACCATCCAGACTAGAGGTTTCAAACGGGATATAGTCAAAGAAAAGCAACGAGTCCTGACCGGCAGGCATCGACTTGAGCGGCCCGCACAGGCTTGGCTTGATTCTCTGATGTATAAACTGAAACAGCGCCCCCTTGCCACAGCCAGGGGGACCAAAATAGACAATTTTCGCATTTATTTCACGCTTTGCGTGATTAATAACCGCCATAAGAGGAAGGGCCTTGTTCAGTATTCTAGCGTTTTTTATTCAGCAGCATCCGTTTGGCCTGGGTTGATACCACGGAAGAAATATTGCGGCTTTTGGCGTAACCGGCAACATCCTTTTCATTCATGGTTCCCAGATAGCGCAGTGCATTAGCCAAGGGAGTCTTTGGATTTTCTATCAGCGCCTTACGGATCTGGTAGTTTTTCACCCATTCCTTGTTGGCACAGATCAGCCGCATGATCTCATCGTTCTGTACCCCGGACTTCAAGAGCGTCAAGACCTCCGGCTCGGACATCCGTGGATTCTTAAGCACCCCGGCGCTCACCAGCTTGTTGGCATCCTTAACCAGAATTTTGCGCCATTCCTTGTCACCGGTCAGCGCCATCTTGATCTTTTCGCCAATTCCCATCTCCTGGGCCAACTGGTATTTACTCAGATATTCTTCATCCGATTCACCCGGTTCAGCTTCCTGATCATGCTCAGATTCGGTAAACTGCTCATCCGGAAGCAACTCCTCATCGTCCAAGGGAAGCCCGCCGACATCCGTCCCTGCAACTCCGATCTCTTCCGGTTCAGACACAGCTGTATGAAACGTCTGTAGAAACGCCCGCGTCACATCAGATAGTTCGGGGCGTTCCAACAGGGCAGTCCTGATCTCGGTAGTTGCTCCATGGTTCAAGGCCAAAGCATGCAGAACAGCCGGATGATACTCACCGCCTTCAAGGGCAGCACATATCAGGCCCGGGGGCAATGAGGCCATGCTGGAGGTTGCACGTGTACACACCTCCTGATCAGTATCCTTGCCAAGACAGAAAAGCAGCAACAGCAGCTCACGCGGGGGGAGGCCAACAGCACCTCCTGCCCCCCGCAAACGTTCCTGTAATGGCGTCCCCGGCCGCACAAACGCTGCCACAGATGCCGGGATATTTATCTTGACCGGCTCAGACACCAGCCCCTCCGTTACTCAAGTACCGGCGCCGCTATACCGGCTCCCTTCAGCTTCTTCAGGGCCTCTTCAGCGGCCTTGCGGTCAGTGAAGGTACCTGCTGTCAGCTTGCGGGAGGCAAGGGGTACCTGACTCTTTCTGATCGTTACATTGATACCGGCCGCAGCAAGACGTTGCTGTTCAGACCGTGCGCCGCTCTGCACGGCATAGGAACCGGCATAGACCTCATGCTTATCACCACGCTGCACCGAAAAGCCATCACCGGCTTTACTGCGCAACATATCTACCGCCTGACGGGCCTGGTCCTTATCGCTATACTCATTATAAAAGAGACGATGCATGGAAACCGGACGCCTGGGACCACTGGTCATCAGCGGTGTCAGACCGGCCTTTTTCACTTTTGGCAGATCAGCGGCCAGAGTTTCTTCAACCACATAAAGTCCAGCCACAACCGTCCAAGGACCACTTTTCTTCTGAACAGCAACCGTCTTCCTGACAGGCTCAACCGTTTTTTGTTGAACGTTCTTTGCCGTTACCGCCGTCTTCTCAACCGGCTTGGCCGGTGTAGCAGGATTTACCGGTTCCGGCTTCTTTGCAGCCGGAGTTGATGTACCCTTTACCGGGTCAGACTTTGTAACCGGCTTTACAGCTGCTGGTTTCTTTTCCTCTGGCTTAGCAGCAGGTGCTGCTGCGACCTTGGGATCAGCCGGTTTCGGCACGGGCTTTGCGGCCGGAGCGGCCGGCGGCGGCGTTACCTGCCCCTTTTGCTCAGCGTCTTTTGCCGTTTCGGCAGGAGCTGCATCACGGGCCGGCAACGGTTGTTTTACCACCTGCGGCGGAGGCTGGGGTGCTGGTGGCTGTTCCTGGGGCCGGATCAGGCCGGTAAAGAAATAGAGATAGCCGAATCCCCCCAGTAGCAGCAGCAACAGCACCAGCAGACCGGTCTGACGACCTTTCTCCTGGGGCTGAGCCGGCGTCTCACCCTCAGTCGTCTCGCTATTAAACTTGAAGTCCATGCTCACACCTCCGTAAAAACTGGATCAAGGAGGATACGGGCTGGTAGACCGGCCAGACATCCGGTACCACAAGTCACATCCCCCTTGCCGTCTGTTAATCCTTCTTTGCCGCCTGCGCTTCAGCAATAACCTTTTGTGCCATATGGGTCGGCACTTCTTCATAGTGAGAAAATTCGGTACTGAACAAGCCACGGTCGCTGGTCATGGACTTCAGGTCGTTGGAGTAGGCCAGCACCTCTGACATCGGGACCACCGCCTTGATTGTCTGGGAGTTTGCCTTGGGTTCAACACCAACCACCTTGCCACGACGGGAGTTGAGGTCACCAATCACGTCCCCCATGTTTTCGTCAGGCACCGTTACCGACAAATTGACAATCGGTTCCAGCAGCACCGGTTTACACTGTTCCATCGCCTTTTTAAAGGCTAGCGAACCGGCAACCTTAAAGGCCATCTCGGACGAATCAACCGTATGGAAGGAGCCATCATACAGCGCAACCTTGAAGTCCACCACCGGGTAGCCTGCCAGGAACCCCTCAAGCGCAGCCTCCTGGATCCCTTTATCAACGGCAGGAATGTACTGACGGGGGACCACGCCACCCACCACCTTGTCTTCAAAGATGTAACCATCGCCGCGCCCGGTGGGGCCCATCTCGATCCAGCAGTCACCATACTGCCCGCGGCCGCCCGATTGTTTCTTGTACTTCCCCTGCACCTTGGCAGTCCCGCGGATGGTTTCAAAGTAGGGGACCTTGGGGGTCTTCAGTACCACATCCACGTTGAACTTGCGCTTCAGTTTTTCAACGATCACATCCAGATGCACCTGACCAAGACCCGAGATAATAAACTCCTTGGTCTGGGGATCACGATGGGATTCCAGGGTTGGTTCCTCCTCTATCAGCCGGTGCAGGGCATTATGGATCTTGTCTTCATCCGCCTTGGTTTTCGGCTCAATTGCATAGGAGATCACCGGCAACAGCTGCTTGGCAGGCTCATAGACAATCGGATGAGAAGGATCGCACAAGGTATCACCGGTCACGGTTTCCTTCAATTTGGCAACCGCCACGATGTCGCCGGCAAAGGCCTGCTTGAGCGGCTTCTGTTTTTTGCCTTCCAGCTCATAGATCTGGCCGATCCGTTCCTCCACCCCTTTACTGGCATTATAGATGGTAGAGTCGGAGTTAAGGGTACCGGAATAGATCCTGAAGATGGTGATCTTGCCGGTATAGGGGTCAGAAGTGGTCTTGAACACCAGTGCCGAGAACGGCTCCTTTTCATCCGGCCCGCGCTCCACCAGATCATTGTTTTTAGGACTGGTGCCAACCGCCTTGGTCCGATCCAGTGGAGAAGGCAGGAAGTCGCAGACAGCGCCCAACAGCTGCCGGACTCCAACGTTCAGGGTGGCAGAGCCGCACAGTACCGGGGTAAAGGTGTTACGCATAGTACCGACCCGCAAGCCGTCAAGGATCTCCTCTTCAGTCAGCTCGCCGGCCTCCAGATACTTTTCGGTCAGAGCGTCGTAGGCCTCAGCCACGATCTCAACCATATGCTCCCGCAGGCGCTGGGCCTCAGCAAGATACTCAGCCGGAATCTCGATCTCCTGACAGCCGCCCGAGCCATCCTTGGCGTACTTGCAGGCCTTCATCCGGATCAGGTCAACCACTCCCTCAAAGGACTCCTCAGCACCGATCGGCATCTGGATCGCCACACCGCGCGCCTTGAGACTCTTCTCCATATCGTCGATAGCGCGCAGGAAGTTGGCCCGTTCCTTGTCCATCTTGTTGACAAAGGCGATGCGGGGGATCTCAAATTCGTTCGCCCATTCCCAGACCTCTTCCGTCTGAACCTTAACCCCTGAAATGGCTGAAAGGATCACCACGGCACAATCCAGGGCACGCATACAGGCACGGGTATCACCGATAAAATCACCGTAGCCGGGGGTATCAACAAAGTGAATCGAATGACCGTTCCACTCGCAGTGGTCAAAGGCCGACGAGATTGAAATCTTGCGTTTGGTCTCTTCAGGCTCAAAATCCATGGTGGCGGTACCGTCATCAACCCGCCCCAGCCGGTCGATCATGCCGGTATTGAACAGGATCGCCTCAGCCAGCGAGGTCTTACCGGCCCCACCGTGTGCCACAATGCCCAGATTACGAATCTTCTCCGTTGGATACGTCCCCATGCGCTGCCTCCTTGTCTACGTTGATAGGTGCATGACAACTTTCATAAGCTACCGGTTCCGTTCGTACAAAATCCTCAACCCCTCCAGAGTAAGAAATTCATCAACTTCATCAATGGTTTTTGATTCAGGTGCAATCAGGGCTGCCAGACCGCCGGTGGCAAGCACCCGTGGCTGATCCCGGCTCTCCAGCTTGATCCGCTCCACGATACCATCCACCAATCCCACATACCCGTAAAAAATACCAGCCTGCATTGAGTTGACCGTATTTTTGGCTATGGCATGGGGGGGACGACAGATATCCACCCGCGGCAGTTTGCTGGCACGCTGGAACAGAGCCTCCAGCGAGATGGCTAGGCCAGGTGCAATGGCACCTCCGCAGTATTCTCCCTTACTGTTCACATAATCAAAGGTAGTGGCAGTACCAAAATCGACAATGATCAAAGGGCTGCGGTGTTTTTCAAAACCGGCCACCGCATTGACAACCCGGTCAGCCCCGACCTCACGGGGATTATCATACTGAATCTGCATGCCGGTCTTGATGCCGGGACCGACTACATAGGGAGGCAGCGCAAAAAAATCGCGGCAGAGTGATTCAAGCACACCGGTAAGAGGCGGGACCACCGAGGAGATGATAATCGCCTTAACCTGAGAAAAGGACAGGGATGCCAGCGAGAAAAGGCTGTTCAGCATGACCCCGTATTCATCTGAAGTACGGGACTTATCAGTCGAGATACGCCAGTGGCGCACCAGCAGTTCACCGTCGTAGATACCCAGTACAATATTGCTGTTGCCAACATCTATAACGAGGAGCAAACGCCTCTCCTTTCTCCGTCCTGCTCAGATAACCGTCACATCACCACTCAGTATCCGCTCAATCCGTCCATCCGGTAACGTCATCAACAAGGCGCCGTCATGATCAATGCCGGCAAAAGGCCCTTGCAAGGTGTGTGGCCCCATTTCCACCCGCACTTCACGTCCAAAGGCGTTACAGTAGCGGGTCCAGTCCTCGCGTACCGGCCCAAAACCGTTCTGTTTAAACCGGAGGTATTCCCGTTCAAGCTCACGCAACAGATTAACGGCAAAGGCCTGGCGGACGACCGCTGAACCGGTCTCAAGCAGCAGAGAGGTGGCTGGAGAACGTAGATCGGGAGGAAACTGATCCTCCCGCATATTCAGGTTAACCCCGATCCCCAGGATCACAAAGCCGACCCGATCAGTCTCGGCATTCATTTCGTTCAACAACCCGGCAACCTTGCGACCGTTCAGCAACAGATCATTGGGCCATTTGATGACCGGCTGCAGGCCGGTGCTTGTGTGAATGGCTCGGGCAACCGCCACTGCGGAGAGAAAGGTCAGTTGTGGTGCCTCATAGGGCGGAAGTTCAGGGCGCAAGACCACTGAACAGTAGAGGTTAACGCCGGCAGGAGATTCCCAGCGCCTGCCAAGGCGCCCTTTGCCGGCCAACTGACGGTCTGCCAGCACCACCGTCCCCTCCTCGGCCCCCTCTTCAGCCAAGCGGAAGGCATCACTGTTGGTAGAGGCGGTTTCTGAACAGCAGACAAGCCGACGTCCCAACAGGCAGCCACTCGCCAGGCCGGCCCGTATCGCCTGTTGATCCAGCAGATCAGGCTCCGCAAGCAAGCAGTACCCCTGCGAGGGGACGGCCTCTATCCGGTATCCGGCTACCCTCAGAGCTGAAATTTGTTTCCAGATCGCCGTGCGCGAGACCCCCAGTTCACGGCTGAGCTGTTCTCCCGATACAACGCCATCACCGCCGGCCCGCAACAACTTCAGCAGTTCAGACGATATCATACGGCGCGGCATATTGCTTAATCCAGTAGCATGGAGATATCCATGGCACGCGGGGAATGGGTCAGGGCCCCAATTGAAATGATATCAACACCGGTCTCGGCAATGGCCCGGACCGTGGTCAGGTTGACACCGCCCGAGGCCTCAACCAACGCCTGGCCGTTGATCAACCCAACGCAGTGACGCATGGTCTCACAATCCATATTGTCCAGCATGATGATGTCAGCACCGGCAGCCAGGGCTTCCTGCACCTGCTCAACCGTCTCGGTTTCAATCTCGATCTTCAGCGTATGGGGAATATAGGCACGCGCCCGACGAATCGCCTCGGTAATCCCCCCGGCAGCTGCAATATGATTTTCTTTGATCAGGATACCATCATACAGACCGGTGCGATGATTGATCCCACCACCAACCCTCACGGCATACTTTTCAAGCACCCGCAAACCGGGTGTTGTCTTGCGGGTATCAACAATGCGTGCCCCGGTGCCTTTTACCGCTTGCACATAGCTTGAGGTCAACGTCGCAATACCCGACATCCGCTGCAGCAGATTCAAGGCCACCCGCTCCCCCTGCAGCAATTGGGATGCATCACCGGAGATCCGGGCCAGAACAGCCCCTTTTTCAAGGATCTGCCCATCCTGACAGCAGGATTCAAAGACAATGCATGCATCAAGCAGACCAAAAACCCGGGCTGCCACCGCCATGCCGGCTACGGTCAAGACCTCCTTGGCAACCAGACGGGCCGTGGCAGGACGTGGTTCAGGAACCACAGCCTGGGTGGTCAGATCACCGGTGTGAATATCCTCCCGCAGGGCATTTTTAATAATATCGTCAAGGGTCAGCATCATACCTCGTCCCGTCATGGAAATTGGATGTTTGTATACCACACCTCACCCACCCCCGCAACCGCATTCAAACTGGTTTTTAAGGAGCATCGAGGGTGTATGACAATTGTATACAATTATCAATTGACAATCGCCACTATGGCCCTTAAAGTAAGGCGCTTTAAATTTTATCAGCTTCAAGGGGGATTTCGATGAACAGGCGCATTATTACCTTCTTTGCAGCGGCTATGGTCATGCTTATGGCTGTCTCCGTGCAGGCCAAGGACATCAGGTTCAGTTTCAAGAACGCTCCAGCCGTTGTCTTCAGCCACGACACACACCTTGCAAAGAACAAAGACTGCAAGACCTGCCACAGCGCAATTTTCAATCTTTCCAAGAAGCGTTCCTATTCCATGGCTGAAATGGAGAAGGGACTTTCCTGCGGAGCCTGCCACAACGGCAAGAAAGCCTTCAGTGTTGCTGTTGAGAAAGACTGCAGTAAATGCCACCGCGGTACCCCCAGCGCCATTACCTATCGTATCCCTGCCGGCAACGCCGTGTTCAGCCATGACTCACACGTCAACGGTAAAGGGTTCGGCTGCAAGAGCTGTCACAAAGGTGGTCCGATCCGCCGTGGTGTCAGCATGGCTGAAATGGAAAAAGGCAAATCCTGCGGTTCATGCCACAATGGAAAAACCGCTTTTACTGCCGCTGCAAACTGCGGTTCCTGCCACCGCGGTCTGGCCACAAAAACTCTTAAATACAAGTCAAAGCCGGTTAATGATGCGGTATTCAGTCATGACTTCCACGTACAGGCCTACAAGTGCGGCGACTGCCACACCAAGAAGTACGACTATCGCCAAGGCTCCCGTAAAGCCAGTATGGCTGACATGGCGAAAGGCAAGTCCTGCGGAAGCTGCCACGATGGCAAAACCGCCTTCGCTTCAACCGGTGACTGTAACAAGTGTCACGTGGGCTACAAACCGGCCAACCTGACCTTCAAAAACAGCCGCGGTACCGTGGTCGGCTATTTCAGCCATGACTTCCATACCGCTGCCTATAAGTGCTCCGATTGCCACACAAAGACCTTCCCTTATGGTGGAGGCAAGCGGATGACCATGGCTGATATGGCACAGGGCAAATCCTGTGGTGCCTGCCATGACGGCAAGACCGCCTTCTCTGTCAAAGGCGATTGCGCTAAATGCCATAAAAAGTCCTGACACCGCTCAAGGACACCAAGTGAGTAGCAAAAGGCGCTGCCCGTAACGGGTAGCGCCTTTTTAGTTCGAGCCCGCCATTCTCCCTATACGAACAGATCGACTGAAACATGCTGCAGAGTTTCCTGCCTGCTGTGTAGCGAACGACAACCTCAGACCGTTACGCAGCCCCCGCCCTCAGCAGCCTATTCTGCAAACCAGGCTGAACAATACAACAAGACAAGCCCAACAAACTCCGCTGGAGACGACACCTCCAGCTGCTTCCTAAACAAAGAGCCCCTCCTTGCACAGACAAGAAGGGGCTCTCCATAGCAATGCCCAGCCGTTTTTCCTGCAACGATACAGGCTGACTTACACGGTGCTATGCCTTAATAGGTTAACTGCAGTATCGAAGAAAGAGCAAACTCGGAACTGCTCGAATTTACAGCTGCCACCTGGTAGTAGTAGGTAGTACCGGTTACCCCGGTGGCATCAGCATAGCTTACCAGGGTAACACCCGAACTAAGCGTTTCCTTAGCGGACATATCAGGGTTAATGCTACGGTAGACGGTAAAACTGGCTGCATTTGAGATGCTGTTCCAGCTTAACAAGTGGGTGGAGGCGCTCAGGGTAAAGGTGCCGGTAGCATTTATCTCAGTGGACGGCGTGGACTGGCCATCAGAGTTCACCGCCGTAATTTGATAATAGTACGTCGTACCGACAAGCGTCGGAGCATCAATAAAGCTCGTTCCACTGACGCCGGCTGCCAGAAGCGTTTTCGTGGTGATGGCGCCGGACGTGGCACCCCGGAATATGACATAGCTCGAGGCCCCTGACGAGGCGGTCCAACTCAAGGTGATCGGCCCGGTTGCGGTAACCGTCAAACCGGTTGGCGTTGCTGGTGCCTGGGATGATCCGCACCCGGCAACAAACAGCAGTGCAAGCAAGGCAACTGAAACTGCAATTATTCTGAACATCTTAACAACCCCCTGTACAACTTTCATAGAATGTTACAACTGGTCGGATTCCGACGAACCTGACCGCCTGTCCACCACAAAACAACTCCCCGTCTTTCCTTTAGCCAGTTTTTTCAGCTCAGCCGCCACTTCAGAAACCCGCGCAGCATGGGTGATGGCAGTGGAATCCATAGGTACGACGGCGATGGAGATCCCCAGAATGGGCATCTGTTCCTTCTCGCCCTTACGGTTAAGAGCCAGATAGTAGCCCTGCTGCTTGATATCCTCGTCAAACAGGGTCTGTACGATTTGATCAAAATGGCTGATGATAGTTGAACAGACAGGCTCTGCCCGTTCGCGGGGGACGATAAACACAAAGTCATCCCCCCCCACATGCCCGCAAAACCCGCCGCCGGATTCACGCACGGCATTCGCCATAATCCTGGCCAGCATCCTGATCACCTCATCCCCGTGGGAAAAACCAAAGACGTCGTTATAGGGTTTGAAGTGGTTGATATCAACGTAACAGACCGCCAGAGGCAGGCCGAGCGACTCTTCAATGGCACGATGGATTGAGGTATTACCGGGCAATCTGGTCAGGGGGTTGTTATCAAAGATCCGCTTGATGCGTGATAGAGACAGCGTAATCCGGCTGACCAGTTCGGCAAAATTGACCGGCGTGGTCACAAAGTCATCAAGGGGAAAATCGTCCCAGGACTCCTGCTCGGTACCCATGGGAAAAATCCCGATAATGGGAATGGGACTGAAAAAACTGTCGCTACGCACCATGCAAAGCATGTCGTGACAGCCGACACAGGGAGAGGAAAAATCCACTATGATCAGATCGGGCGGATCAGAGTAAAATGCCCCCAGTGCAGCTGCAGTCTTCTCCACCACCATAACCTGGTAGCCCTTGCTTTGCAGACGCAACTGAAGCAGCGATGTAAGCTGCATCTGGCTTGAGATGAGAGCAATCCTAGACTGCAGCGGCATTGGCAAGCTCAAGACTGAAGTTCTTCACCTCTACCAGCTTATCCTCCAGATCCACCACCATCTCGTGCAAGAGAGTCTCATCCAGCTTCAGGGCATCCCAGGCCACCTGTTGAATCGGCGGCACATATGGATCTCCGCTGTCGCCAAAACCGCTGGCCTTGATCAGCACATCCGCCAGATGCACCACCGAGGTCTTGATCCGATGGTCCTCAGAGCTGTTCACATTATGGTGGAAGGCAATCGGCTCGGAAAGTTTGTCCGGAAGGAACCAGCTCTTGGAAAGCCAGCCCCCTACCTCCGCATGGTCAGTATCCAGGACAGCCTTTTCGGCATCACTGATAAAAAGATCGTCCAGTTTGATCTTGCGCCGGATCTCCGGCATCTGCTCGACACACTTGAGCCCGATGATCACCTTGCCGATATCATGCAGCAACCCGGCAGTGGTAATCTCCTCAACCTCCGGCAACCCTAGTTTGCGGGCGATGATGCCGGCAGCAGTGGCGGTGCCCAGAGAATGTTCCCAGAGCCCGACGCTGTTTTTTTCCATGATTTCAAAGATTGACGAAGACAGCGCCAGGGATTTGACCACGTTGACACCCAGCAGAATCATGGCATTGGATATGGTGGAGACGCGATAGAAACCATAGGATGGCGAGTTGGCCAAACGCAGAATCCGGGCTGACAGCACCTGATCAGCGGAAACAATCCGTGCCATTTCCTGAACCGAAGACTTGTCATCGTTGGAAAGGGAGTTCAGTTTATTGATGACACCGGGCAGCGTTGGCAGCGTCTTGGTGTCCATGATGATCTTTTTGAGATCACTCCTCCGTTCGTCCACCGTTATCTCCCATCGCCGTAGTAAGATAATTGCGATACATGTCAAGCAGGACTGCGTTATAACGATTATCCAGCGTCTTGGAGAACCGCTTTTCCAGTTCAGCCAGCTGCTCAGACAGACAACGGTCCCCCTCCTGCCAGACCGGGTGTCCTTCAACGTAGAGCGACTGCACCCCCATCTGCTGCAGACGGCTGATCAGCGAATCTGAAAGCACGGTCCCCTTACCGCAGATCGGCATACCGGTCGGACTGTCGTTTTTAAAGATATCCCGGGCCAGCACCATGTCGGCAGCTGCCAGGTTAAGCGGAATCTTCTGCATAGCCGTTACCAGACCTTATCTGATGCATAAAATGAAAAGATACTAGGAAATGTACCAATGAAAGTCAAACGACATATAGCACCTATTTCGAATTTTGCTGTTTCCCTCGTCCCAACAGCACCACACCGGTCATGGTGTTCATGATTATCTTGCGCCCGACCCGCCCTCCCAGATCGCTGGCGACCACTGTTATCCGCCATTCCTCTAGTTGCGTCAGAGCCAGTTCAATATTCCGCTCACCGATCGGGCAGGCAGCGTTGCTGGTGGCCAACAGGTTTGCCCCGCCAAATACCTTGGCAACCAGATGTTCTTTACGGGCACCGATAGCCAGCAGATGCTCCAGCAAACGCTCCATGGCGATGTTGCCATATTTGGGCGTTGCCAGCCCCTCGCCGTTCCAGAGCGGTAACATGAAATGGTTCATGCCCCCCCCGCCATGGCGCTGATCCCAGAGGCAGACTGCCACACACGATCCCAGCACGGTCGTAATCTCGCACTCCCCGGCATCAACATAGGTTGCGCCGGGAAACAAAAAGTGTTTAGGTATGAGTGGTCCGTCCTGTTCAGCCACGCTTATTTCTCGTCCATCTGCCCAAACAGGAACAGATTGCCACCTTCGGCAAAGGTAATCCCGTCAGCCCCGTAAGCTGCGGCTGGCAGCATAACCGTAAAGAGTGAACCAACAGCAGGCGTACTACTGACCTGTATGTCACCCTGCAGCAGATCCAGCAGCGACTTGACCACGCTTAACCCCAGTCCATGGCCGAGGTGAGCACGGGTGGGGCCGCTATCCAGCTGCACAAAACGGTCAAAGATCCTTTTCAGATCGGCTTCTGCAATACCAACCCCCTGATCCTGGACCTGAATCATCAATCCCCCCTCGGTCTGATCAAGCTGCACCCTTACTTCGCTGCCTGGACCGCTGAACTCGACCGCATTAGCCACCAGATTCGCAACTATCACCTGAAGTTTCTGGGAATCGGTGGGAAAGTACAGCAGGGTATCCGCCTCTGCCCCGGTAACAGAAAAACTGACCGAGACCTGTTTTTCGGCAGCATGAGTCCTGAAATTATCCAGTACTCCCCGTATAACTGAGATCACTTCGACATGTTCTATGCTCGGCATCGCCTCACCGGCCTCCAGTTCGGCAGCAATAAAAATGTTGCGCAGCTGGAAGTCCAGCTGAAAGGCCTCGGAAAAGATCATGGCAACCAGCTCGCTCACCTCGGGTCTTTTCACAATAGCCGCAAGTTGCGCGGCCAGTCCAATGATGGAGTTAAGAGGATTATTGATTTCATTGCGTATGTTTGAAAGGAAATTACTTTTCAGGGCCTCGGACTCTTCCAGTTTATGGTTCAGTTCAACCAGCTTACGATTAACTATCGACAGATCCCGTAATGACTTGCGGCTCTGATCCAGGCGGAATTTCAGTTCTTCAACCAGTTGTTCATCACTCAGCTTCTGCATGGTTTCACTCCCTGTAATCAAGGTTCAGCGACTGCTTGCAATTGATGTGACTATACCACTCTACCTGCTATACACAACCCAGCGGAAACCTATCCTGCCGGTCAGCGATGCAAGTAGCGGAAAACCAGGCGACGTTCGATTGCAAAACGGATCCCCAACGGGATCAGCACCGCCAGAAAGATCAAGCCACAGCCGTACCACTCCCGCGTTGTCAGCCGTTCACCCAGAACCGCAAAACCTGCCAGGAGGCTCCAGACCGGATCCAGGGTATAGATCAGACCGGCCTGGGTGGGTGTCACATAGCGTTGATACCTGTTTTGCAGGGTAAAACAGACCACCGTTGGCAGGATGGCACAGTAGATGATCGTAGCAAGGGAGGTCAGTCCCAGGGAAAACGGTGGCGTCGGCACCACCAGCGTTATCACTGCAGCCATCAGTGCAACGACACAGAACTGCACAAAGGAGACCAGCCAGACATCTTCATCCTTCAAGACCCTGGAAACCGTAATGATATGGATTGCAATAAAGAAGGCACACAGGGTGGAGATCATATCACCACGGTTGAACCCCTCACCGCCCCCTCCGGCCAGCAGGGCGATCCCCAGCGAAGCAAGCCCGATTCCTGCGGTATTGATGCCGCCGATCCGGTCTTTCCAGGCAATCCTCGCGATGAGCGGAATAAACAGCACAAACAGATTATTGATGACTCCTGCGCGGGAGATGCTGGTTCCCTGCACCCCAACCACAAAGGTCAGGTTGGTGATCCCCAGTGCCAGACCAACGATGGTCCCACGCAGGATAGTCTGGCGGTTAAGCCGGCCAAGCCGCGGCAGGCAGAGCAGTCCCATCACAACGGAGGCCAGTGAAAAACGCAACAGCACAAAAAACGGCGGCGGCACCTCCCTGACACCAATCTTGGTAAAGAGAAAACTGCCGCCCCAGAAAAACGTGGTCAGCACCAGAAAGAACAGCACCCGCCCCGTTGAAGGGGGGGACACAGCAGACCCATCTGTATGCACACTATCCACCTGTCTCCTGTTTTTGTTCAAGCCGCCACTGTTCAGTAATATCGTTCATGATAACGATCATGCCGGTAAACTTCCTGCTGATATCCTGCATCCAGCGTAGAGACACCCGGTAGCGGTGTTCCCCGTTCCCTGCTGCAAGCGTGGCAAAGAAGTTCCTCTCCTCTTCATCAGCCGCCAGAAACTCTCCGACCTCATGCCCGAACCAGGGAAACGGCGTGTCCGTCTTGCGTCTGGAATAATAATAGCTGCCCGCTCGCTCATTGCTCAACAAAAGCTTTGAAGCAGCCTGATTCATCTGATTGATCCGCAGACGGTCATTTAACAGAAAAACCGGGATCGGCAGGCTTTCAAAAATAGTCAGAAACTGGTTCTTTTCGTTGGTTATCCGGCGGTTTGCCTCCTGCAGATCCCTGATAGCAGAAGTCATGGCATCGCTACGGCTCCATTCGGCACAGAAAGCAATCTCGATACGATCAAAGATCCGCTCAATAAACCGGGCGTACTGCCTGAGTAACGTCGGCTCGTCCTGTTGAGCCGCCACCAGATCAAGGTACCCCTGACGGTAATACTTCATCAGCCCGAGAAACATCTCCAGGGTAATACCCCGGGTGCGATGTTTCTGCGCCTCCTGCACTCCGAAAGCCGCCACCGGGTCATGCATAAAATCATCATCCGGCCCCAGCTCCCAAGGGTCGGATGACAACTCCAGGGCGGCGCAGATAGAGTCGGTAAGTCCTGCAACCGAGACTCGCCAGGCCTCCTCAAGCGGCGAGGTATAGCGGTTATACTCCCGCTCGACAGCATAATCCCTGACCCGGCGCACCAGCCAGCCTTCATGTTCCTTTAACAACAGTGCCAATGGATGCATCGCACGCCTCCTCTAAGCACATAGTTATCTTTAAGAATAACAGAGAACTGGTAATTGACAAGCCGATCAGACATCACCGTCACTTCGCAGCGGCACCCGGGGTTGCAGCAGGCAGAGCGGTCACCCCTGCAACAGCAAGAAAACGTTCCACAGCCTTCCAGAAGCCAGGTAGGCCAAGCAGGTCATTGTGATCCGCGGAAATGGACACCAACTGTCCCTGTACCGCTGCAGAGGCTACCTGCTGGCCATGGGAAAGCGGCATGATCGCATCATGATCTCCGTGCAGTACAAGCGTTGGTCCGTTAAAGCCCTTGATCAATACCGCGTTGTCAAACGTGTCCCGCAACAGAAAGGAAGGAAGCAGCCGTTTATGGGCAAACGGGCGCAATGAGGCCGGAGGAGCTGCCAGAATCAGAGCCCGTACCGGCCGCTGCACTGCCAATGCAATCGCCGGGCCAGCCCCCAATGAAACCCCGAAAGAGACAACCCGTTTCGGATCAACCTCCGGTCGTTGCACCACCCTATCAAAGGCTGCCAGTGCAGTTTCAGCCAGACTGCGCTGGTGGGGCCGCCCGGAAGAACGGCCGTAACCGGGGTATTCCACCAGCAGAATCCCGCAGCCGATCCGGTGGAGCCGCTCCAGTTCAGGGCTCAGATCATCCACCAGCTCCCCATTGCCATGAAAAAAGATGACTACTGGCTGACGCCCGGCACTTTTGGGCGCCACAAAGCGTCCCTCCACCTTTCCAAAGCTGGTGACAATCCAGAACGTCTCCGCAGCTGCGGCAACGCCCGATGGGACCGTTGCAGGCACAAGGCTGCGCCCCGGGTAGATCAGATGGCCTTGAAACAGCAGCAACAGCAGGGCATAGCCAACATAGCCGAATACAACCAGCAGCAGTAGACGGTATAGGCCGGGCATAACGATCACCCTGACCGGTAATGCTTGCGTACCGGTTGCTCAACCTCCCACTGACAGCTTAGTCCGGCAGGAAACAGCACCAGATCACCGGCCTTCAGCTCAACCGAAGCACCTTCTTCCGTGGTCACCACCACTCTGCCCTCAAGCAGATAGCAAACCTCACGTTGGTCGTAGCTCCAGGGAAACTCCGACACCTCACAACTCCAGACCGGCCAGGAGAAGACCCCCAGCGCCTCAAGACGCTCACGGGGCGGTTCCTGTTCAACCATAATCGGCATCATCAGCCTCCTCCTTCTTTACCCTGTCTCTGTTCCGGCCAGTGCAACGCCAGCCAGACCGTGTTCCGGCCCGGCACGGTCCATTCCACCCGATGACGGCAGCCTGCCGGCAACAGCAGCCACTGCCCCGGCAACAGCCGATGCGGCTCCTGTTCACCATCAAGCAGCAGCAGCGCCTCACCCTCCACCAGCAGAACCCATTCATGCCAGTCCTGATCATACCACTCGCCCGCCGGAGTGGCCTGTCCGTGTGAGACAATCCGCTCAATCCGCACACCGTCTACAGCGCATAACGCCTCAAAAAGCTCTGCTTCTTTGGCATCAGGAAGCGCAGCCAGAAGATTACCGCTCAGAGCCATGTTCGCTCCTCTCTTCGATAATGCAGCTCGAAGGCCTACTTTCCATTGAATTATTCAGGATTAGCGTTACAATACCATAACATTCCCATTTCACCCACAACTCCAAAGGGGTTCTGTACTATGGCAACAGACCGCGATCTCATCGGAAGTCTTGAAGCTATTGAGGCCGATCGTTTTCAGCAACTTATGGCGGATGAACGTTTCAAGGACAATCCCCTTTTGCCGGAACTGCAACAGCTGCATGAGCTTTATCGCACCCTGTCCCAGCGTACCGAACGGATGATCAAGGAAAAGGCCCAGTTGCAAACCCAGCTGGTAAACATGAACCGTTCTCTGGACCTTGCAACCAGAATTGACCCGATGACCGGCCTTGCGAACCGGCGGGCCATCATGGAAATGATTGAACAGGAGTTCAGCAGGGCACACCGGCACCAACGGCCAGCCTCCATCATCATGGCCGACCTTGACTACTTTAAAAAGGTTAATGACACCCATGGTTTCAACACCGGTGACGATGTTCTGGTAGAGGTCTCCCGCGTGTTGCGCGGTTGCCTGCGCAATGAAGACATCTGTTCACGCTGGGGTGGCGAAGAATTTCTGGTTCTGCTGCCGGAGACCCAACTTGACGGTGCCCTTGCCGTTGCCAACAAGATCCGCGAATCAGTTGCCATGACCGAATTCAAGGTCAACCGGCCGGGTATCCAGCTTACCATCAGCCTGGGCGTCTGCGAGTACAAGCCGGACCAGAACATTTTTGAAGCGATCTCCCGTGCTGACCAGGCCTTGTTCCAGGCCAAACTGGGGGGCAGAAACCGCGCCATTGTGGCCGCCTGAGCAATCGCCCCTGTCCCTTCTAACCGGCATTATTTGGGCAGCGCCCCGTTTTTCTTCAAGACAGCAGCAAGTCCCTCCGCAAGCTGCTGATAACCGGCAGCATTGGGATGGATCGGGTCCGACTTGAGTGAACGGTCGGCCAGAATCCGTTTCAGCAGTTTGCCTTCATACAGTACACCCGCTTCTTTGGCCAGTTCAGCATACCACCCCGGCACATCCACCCCGAATCCCAACCGCGGCACACCGATCAAAACCACAGCGATCCCCCGTTCACGCATCATGCGGATCATGCTGCGCAGATTTTCACCGGTCTTGGCCTGATCAAGCCGCTGCAAAAAATCGTTCCCCCCCAGGCAAAGCAGCACCAGTGACGGTTTTTCCCGGTCCAGTGTCTCGGCCAGCCTCGCCAGGCCTGCTGCGGTCACCTCACCGGGTACCCCTGCATTCACCACCGTGCGCCCGATCAGACGGCTTAGGACAGCGGGATAGCTGGTTTCAGGCGTTGCTCCGGTACCGGCCGTCAGACTGTCGCCAAAAGCCAGGACAACGGCATCGGGGGATAACGGCTGCAACAACGGAGCAGAGGAACAGCCCCAAAGCAACAGACCACACAGAAACAGGAAAACAACTCTATGGTTCATTACGCGACTCCTTCCGGGACTCCCTCAACAGCGTATTGACACGCATAATCTGCTTCTGCTGGACAAGCCGGAAGTAACACGGTATTACTCCAGCGGATACAGCAGACTCTTTTTTTCACGGGCACACTTTTATACTTTACCAGTTTTTCCGGGAGTATCAGACATGAATCTGCCTTTTTCGTTCCGTTTGTTGATCGTGGTACTTATGTCTGCTGTCTGGGCAACCAGTGCCTTCGCCGTTGAGATCACTCCCTTCCGTACAACAAACCTCAATCCACTGATACAGATTTACGGATTGCCGTCAGAAACCTCATCCACAGTGCTTTCCGCAGGCAGTTCCCAGCTGCAGCTGACCCAGGATATTGCCAGCCTGTACAGCACCAAGAGCACTGCCAATGAACATATCCTGCTGGATGGCGAGCTCTACCGCTGGACCCTGGCCGGACGTTACGGCATAACCGACAGGCTTGAGCTGGGCCTTGAACTCCCGGTAACCCTCCAGGGTGGCGGTTTTCTGGATGGCTTCATCATGGATTGGCACAGGGCATTCGGACTTCCCCAAGGCGGCCGCGACACAGCCCCCAAAAACAAACTGCGCTATTATTACAGCAGAAACAGCGTCAAGCAGCTTGATATGAGCCACGCCTCAGGCGGCATCGGGGATCTCAGCATTCTGGGCGCCTACCGGTTGTTTGAACAGCAGACCGACACCGATCACGACACGCTTGCACTGCGCAGTCAGCTCAAGCTGCCCACCGGCGACAGCGCCAGCCTGCGGGGGAGTGGCGGTGTTGATATTGCCCTGTTCCTCAGCGGCGCCATGAATCGCCGGACAGAATGGGGGACGCTGGGCCTGTTTGCATCAGTCGGGGGTCTGTACACCAGCGATGGCGACATCCTGAAAAACCAGCGCGAAAACTTCGTTGGCTTCGGCAATGCCGGATTGGGCTGGTCACCGGCGGACTGGCTCAGCTTCAAGGTACAGTGTTCCCTCACCTCTGCCTTCTATAACCAAAGTTCCCTCAGCGAACTGGGCAAGGCAACCGCCCTGCTCACCACCGGCGGCACCCTCAAACTGCCGGGCAACTATCAGCTTGATATCGCTGTTGGCGAGGATATCGCAGTGGCCACAGCCCCTGATGTCACCTTTCACCTGGGGCTCAGCAAGAAATTTTAATGAACAAAACCGCAACACCCTACACAACCTAATTTTATTAGTCATTTTTTAGAAATTAAAATAGTCTGCTTTTTTCTAATAATGCGGGTTTATACTTAACATCGCTTGTAAGCAAACTCCATTTGGTATATATTTTCGACCCACTATGCGACGACTTGCCCTCCCTTTGAACCTGCTGTTTTCTGTTGTTATCCTGATAACAGCCGCGCGCATTCTGGCGGATATCGCCTCCTACAAACTGGGAACCTCCCCGGCAAAGCTGCAGACAAAGGGGGCTCAGCAGTCAAATCTGCCGTTTCAACAACAGACACAGCTGCAAGGCTTTGCCATAATCCTTGAAAAGGCCCTGTTCGGACCGGCCACCAAAGGGATACTGACCCCGGCCCTGCAGCCGTCTGCCAACATTCCCCCCCCTGTTTCCCAAAGTGATCTGAGCCTGCTTGGCACCGCCATCGGCTCTCCCCGGACAAGCTTTATCCTGGTACGCCGCACCAGCAGCAACGAAGAACGGGTCTTCAAACTTGGCGAAAAGGTCTTTGATCTTGGCACGTTGATCGCCATCAAAAAGGAAACGGCAGAACTACGCTCAGGATCTCAACTGATCGCCCTGCGCACCCCGTCAGCCCCGGCCGAACCGGCAAAACCTGCCCAGTCTGCGACCGCCGCAACCGGCGTGACCCAGGCACTACCCGGCGGTTCAGGCATTATTGATCAACGGGCCCTGAATGCCGCCCTGGACAACATCGGCCAGGCCATGACCGATGCCCGCCTGCTGCCCAGTGTCAAGGATGGTAAAGTCGAAGGTTTCAAGGTCTCCGAAGTAAAACCCCAGGGGGTCTTTGCTGCCGTGGGCCTAAAAAACGGCGATGTCCTGATAAAAATCAACGAATTTCCCATAGATTCTCCTGAAAAGGCGATTCAATCCTTTGTGACCTTGAAAGGCCAGAACCGGATCAAGCTTGATCTGATTCGCGATGGCGCCCCCACTTCACTTGCCTATGATATTCGCTAACCCTGGAGGTTGTGCGTGAAACAATTGAAAGCGCTACTGATTGCTCTGTTGCTTATGACGCTCTGCAGCTCACCGCTCCATGCAGCGGCCCAGGGTGTAATCATGAACTTCACCGATGTCGAGATCGGTACCATGGTAAAGTTTATCAGCGAGCTGACCGGTAAAAACTTCGTCCTGGATGAGCGGGTTAAAGGCAAAGTTTCCGTCTTTTCCCCCTCGAAGTTGTCGCAGGACGAGGCCTTTGCCCTGTTCACCTCCGTGCTGGAGCTGAAAGGATTTACCCTGATACAGGCCGGCAAGATCTACAAAGTGGTGCCGACCGGCAGCGCCAAACAGGCCGGTATGAAGCTGGCTGACAAGGAACGGATTCCCCTGGGCGATGCCTTTCTGGCCCGGGTCTTCCCGCTTACCCAGATCTCCTCCCAGGAGGCACTGACCTTCCTGCAGCCGATCATTTCAAAGGAAGGGCATATCGGTTCCTTTGGCCCCGGCAACATGCTGCTGGTGGTGGATGCTGCCTCAAACCTGCAAAAGGTGGCCGACATCCTCTCCCTGATCGATACGCCGCAACGGCGCGAAGGGGCAGAACTGGTCTACCTCAAGCATGGCTCTGCAGAAGGGGTTACCAAGGTTCTGCAGGAGTGGCTGGCAGGACGTGGAGCCCGCCAGGTTGCCGTCGGAACTACCCAGTCAGCAAACAGCGGAGCGGTACAGGTGCTTGCCGACACCCGCCTGAATGCCGTGCTGCTCTTTGGACCGGAAAAAGACAAGAAAGAGATCCGTTCCCTGATCGCCCAGCTGGATGTCACCCCGCCTGAGGCCAGCAGCAAGATCAATGTCTGCTTCCTAGAAAACACCGATGCCACGGAAATGGCGAAAGTCCTTGATGGTGTGGTCAAGGGGATCACCGCACAAACCACAACATTGCAAGCCGGCACCGTCAGTGCGCAAAGCTCCCCCTTTGACTCCGGCAAGGTCACCATCACGGCTGACAAGGCATCAAACTCGCTGGTCGTCATGGCCTCACCAACCGACTACAACAACCTGCTGCAGGTAATCAAAAAACTGGACCGCCGCAGCAAGCAGGTCTTCGTGCAGGTCCTGATCGCCGAGATATCTCCGTCGAAGTCCAGGGACCTTGGTGTCCAAAGTGGCGCCTTTGCTGTCGGGGCATTGGGCAAATATCTGCAGGGAGGCGGTATTTATGACCCCTTTAACACCTTTGGGAGCCTCCTCGGTTCAGGTAGTAGCACGAGTCCTTTAAGCACCCTGATTGCTGACAAACTGAAAAACACATCAAAGCCGGTTACCGGAGCAGCTATTCTTCAGGCGCTTGAGAGCGAAGGGATGCTTAACATCCTCTCAACCCCCAACATCCTGACCACCGACAACAAAGAGGCAGAGATCAATGTGGGGGAAAACGTGCCGTTCAAGTCTTCCAGCACCCAAAGCACCTTTGGCACAACAGAATCAGTTGAACGCAAGGATATCGGTATCAACCTCAAGATCAAGCCCCAGGTCAGTGAAGGGGATTATATCCGCATGGACCTCTATCAGGAAATTTCAGCAGTTAAGAGTGACAAGGGTGACGCGGTGGACCTGGTCACCACCAAGCGTTCTGCCAAAACCAGTGTGGTGGTCAAGGACAATGAAACCATCGTGATTGGCGGCCTGATCCAGGACACAGAAGACAACACTATCCAGAAAGTGCCGCTGTTGGGTGACATCCCCGGTCTGGGCTGGTTCTTCAAGACCACCACCAAGACCCGCAAGAAGACCAACCTGCTGATCATGCTGACCCCGCAGGTGGTCAAAGATGCCCGTGACCTGGCAAGCATAACCGAGAGCCAAAAGGGTAAGTTCACTGAAGCTGCCAAAGAGTTCGGCCCGCTGAATGTGCAGAATGAGATCTCAGGCAAAGCGACCAAGCCGGTCAGCCAAGGGCAGGAGAGCCGGCCCTGATGAGCCCCGAGCACGCCCTGGACAACCTTAAGACCGCGGCTGAGCGCCTGAACCTGCCTTTTCTGGAGCGGATTGACGACCAGCAGGCCAACAGCTCGTTACTGGCCAGACTCCCGCTTGCCTTTGCCCGCAGCAAGCTGCTGTTGCCATTGCAGGAAAAAGAGGAGCGCCTGCTGCTTGCCGTGGCCAACCCCACTGACCTGCTGGCCCAGGATGAGGTGGCCAAGCTGTATAACCTGCCGCTCTCCGTGCTGGTGGTACCGCCGGATGAACTGCTGGCAGCAATCAACCGGCTCTACAGCCGCACAGCCGGATCGGCCCGTGAGGTGGTGGAGAATCTGGCCGATGAAGATCTCTCGGTCATTGCCACCGAACTGGCCCATCCCAAGGATCTGCTTGATTTAAGCGATGAGGCACCGGTCATCCGGCTCCTGAATGCGATCCTCTTCCAGGCGGTCAAAGAGCGGGCCAGCGACATCCATATCGAACCGTTTGAACGGACCCTGGATGTCCGTTTCCGGGTTGACGGCATTCTGCATCAGGTCCTGGAACCGCCCAAGGTGCTGCAGGAGGCGCTGGTGTCGCGGGTCAAGATCATGGCCGCGCTGAATATCGCGGAAAAGCGCCTGCCCCAGGATGGCCGTTTCAAGGTGCTGGTGGCAGGCCATGAGGTGGATATCCGGGTCTCGATCATCCCGACCTTTTTCGGCGAGCGGACCGTACTGCGTCTGCTTGACCGCCACAAGGGAATCCTGTCACTGACCGACATCGGTTTTTCCGAGCGGGATCGCGACACCATGCAGCGTCTGATCAGCCGCTCCAGCGGCATCATCCTGGTAACCGGCCCCACCGGCAGCGGTAAGACCACCACTCTCTACGCAGCGGTCTCACGCCTGAACCGCCAGGAAAAGAACCTGATCACCATTGAAGACCCGATTGAATACCAGTTGTCCGGTGTCGGCCAGATACAGGTCAACCCGAAGATCGACCTGACCTTTGCCAACGGACTGCGTTCAATCCTGCGTCAGGACCCGGACATCATCATGGTGGGCGAGATCCGTGATGCCGAAACCGCCGAGATTGCCATGCAGGCCTCGCTGACCGGCCACCTGGTACTCTCGACCCTGCATACCAACGATGCTGCCACGGCGGTTACCAGATTGATGGACATGGGGATTGAGCCGTTTATGGTGGCTTCATCCCTGGCGGGCATCCTGGCACAACGCCTGGTACGGACCATCTGCCCCCACTGCCGCGAGTCCTACCGGCCGGAACAGCCGGTTGCCGGGCTGCCGGAGCTGCTCTACCGCGGACGGGGCTGTGACCACTGCTTCGGGCAGGGGACCCTGGGCAGAACCGGTATTTACGAACTGCTGACCATTGATTCCGAGCTGTGCAGCATGATCACCAGACAGGCCCCGGCCGGTGAAATCAAGGAATATGCCATTTCATGCGGTATGCGAACGCTGCGGGAAGATGGTTTTGCCAAGGTAGCCGCAGGGATCACCACCCTGGAAGAGGTCCTGAGGGTAACCCAGGAAGAGTATGTCGACCTTCCAGTATAACGGATTTTCTTCAGACGGTCGCGAGACCAAAGGGGTGCTGGAGGCTGACAGCCTGAGGGCTGCCCGCGAGGAACTGCGTCACCGCGGGGTCTTACCGACGACCCTCACCGAACAGGACACCAAAGCCCCCGCAGGTATCCTGGGCTTAGGCCGCAAGGCGGTTTCTGTTGCCTCACTCGCCCTGTTTACCAGACGTCTCTCCACCCTTACAGCAGCGGCGGTACCGATTCACGAAGCCCTGGAAGCACTGCACCGCCAGGAGAAGACCGGAGAGTTGCGTTCCATCCTGTCGCGTCTGCGCAGCCGGCTGGCAGAAGGTTCACCACTTGCCCGGGCCATGGCATCGGAACCGAAGGTCTTTGGTGAAAGCTATATCGCCATGGTCGCAGCCGGCGAGGCCGGCGGAGCGCTTGACAAGGTGCTGCAGCGCCTGGCCGACTTTCTGGAACGCCAGGAGGAGATGCGCCGTTCAGTCAGCACCGCCCTGGCCTATCCGGGCCTGATGGCGGTGGTGGGCAGCGGCGTCATGCTCTTTCTGCTGACCTTTGTCGTTCCCAAGATCACCGGCATCTTCGCCGACACCAAAGCCACGCTGCCGTTTTTGACGGTGGCGCTGCTGACCGTCAGCAACCTGGTTCGCAGCGGCTGGTGGCTGCTGTTGCTGCTGACCGTTGCCGCCCTGCTGACCTACCGCCAGCTGTCTCTCAAGGAAAGTTTCCTGCAACGGCGCGACCGGTTTCTGGTGTCTCTGCCGCTGGTGGGGGGCCTGCTGCAGACGCTGGCCCTGGCCCGTTTCTCACGGGTGCTGGGACTTTTGCTGGGGAGCGGCGTGCCGCTTCTGCATTCCCTTGAAATTACTTCGGAGGCGGTGGTCAACCGGGCCTACCGCGCTGTCCTGCACGAGGCGGGACGTTCACTGGCAGAAGGAGGCAGTCTCTCCGCCACCCTTGAGCGTTCCGAGCTGTTCCCGCCGGTCCTGACCCACCTGATTGCAGTGGGGGAACGCAGCGGTGCACTGGTTGACAGCCTGGAAACGGCAGGAAGCAGTTTTGAACGGGAGTTTGAGGCGGCAACCGGCCGTTTTATGGCCCTGCTGGAACCGTTGCTGGTGCTGGCGATGGGCCTGATGGTGGGACTGGTGGTGATTGCCGTCCTGTTACCGATTTTCCAGCTGAACGAACTGGTTAAATAGACGTTTGAAGGGAGAATAGACCGATGCAGAGAACAGTCAACAACCGGCGGGGTTTTACCCTGATAGAAATCATGGTGGTCATCGTCATACTGGCGCTTTTGGCAGCGCTGGTGGGCCCCAAGATCATCGGCAGATCTGATGATGCCAAGCTTGCCGACGCCAAGGTACAGATCCGTAATCTTGAAACCGCGCTCAAACTGTACAAGCTGGATAACGGCAACTACCCCACCACAGAGCAGGGGATGCAGGCGTTGTTGACCAAACCGACCACCGGGCTGATTCCCAAGAACTACCGCCAGGAAGGCTATCTGGAGAGTAAAAAGCTGCCGACAGACCCCTGGGGGGGCGACTACATCTACCTTTCCCCCGGTGAGCATGGCGATTATGATCTTTGCAGCCTTGGCAGTGACGGTGTCAAGGGGGGCGAAGGTAAAGGTGCCGATATCTGCAACTGGAACATCCAGTAAGCATACCGGACAGCACGGCCCCACCGGCATGATGCGGCCTTTGCACGCAGGTTTTACCCTGCTGGAACTGATTGTGGTGCTGCTGCTGATCTCATTGGTTACAGCACTTATATTTCCACGTCTGCCTTCAAGCCAGGCATCCGATCTGCGCAATTCAGCCCGTCAGTTGGCAGTTCTGATGCGCTATCTGGAAGAACGTGCCGTTGCAACCAAAAAGACCTACTATCTGCGTATCAACCTTGATGATGACCGTCTGAGCGTCAGCCGGAAAGAACCGGCCAGCAGCGATACCCCACAGGATGACGACCCATTCCTGAAACGTCAGCCGCTGGTAAAAGGTATCCGTGTCAGCGACATCACCACGGACCAGCTCGGCACGATCAATACCGGGGAGGCGTTGATCAGCTACGGCCCCGGCGGCCGTTCGGCTCCCCTGCTGCTGCATCTGGTCGCGCCCGACAACAGCTACTTCACCATTCAGGCACTGCCGGTCAGCGGCTCGATCAAGGTCGCATCAGGATACCAGGAGACGATCCAGTGAAGAGCCGGGCATCCAGCGGTTTTACCCTCCTTGAGGTACTGGTGGCCCTGGCGCTGGTGGCCGGTGTCCTGACCAGCTCCGTTGTGGTCTTTAACCGGCACCTTTCCCTGGTTGTGCGTGATCGGGAAGAGACCTCTGCCATGCTCTTGTGCCGGGCCAAGCTTGAAGAACCGGGCTTCCTCACGTCACTCAAGGCCGACGGTTCATTTGCCCCGGAACATCCGGACATGACCTGGAAACGTGAGGAGCTGCCCTCAAACTATCCGGGACTGCGCCGTTTTACGCTCACGGTCTCCTGGCAGCAGGGCCGCCGCAACCTGACCCTGGTGACCTATGACCGCAAATAACCGGCGCGGATTTACCCTGCTTGAACTGCTGATCGCCCTTGCAATTGCGACGCTGGTTATCACCGCAGCCTATGCAACACTGTTTTCTCTCAACCGGGCACATGAAGCTGCCTCCCAGGGTATGGAGCAGCGCCGGGTCCTGCGCTCCACCCTGGATATGCTCCGCCGTGAACTTGCGTCACTGCGCTATTTTTCGGACGACAGCCGTCTGCGCTTTGTGGTGGAAGACCGGGACTATTTTGGCAAGCCTGCCTCAACCCTGACATTCAGCACCCTGGCTGCCCCGACCCCAGCGCCGGTATCCGATCAGCTGCGTGTACGGTACCGCATCGACACCTCCCGGGAGCGGCTTAGCCTGACCAAAGCGAGCCAGGACCTGTTGCTGGAAGGGGATGAACCCAAGGCCTACCCCCTGCTGGACGAGCTGGAAGGATTTCTGGTGGAATGCTCGGATGGCAACCGTTGGCTGAAGACCTGGGATACTGAGCTGACCAAAGCCGTGCCCAAATTGATCCGGATTACCATCAGGCTGCGCGAAGGTGGCCAAACGGTAGCGTACCAGGCCACGGTCAAGCCGAGGATTACGTCACGATGAACGGCAAGCGCGGGTTTGCACTGGTCATAGCCCTGGTGGTGACGGCGCTGGTCACCGCTCTCGTGGTCACCTTTATCAATGAGGTCTATCTTGAGACCGGTACGCACCACAATGCCGTTGCGGCCCAGCAGGGCAGCCTGTTTGCCGAAGGAGGCATCACCGGCGCGTTGCAGCTGCTTACGACAACCACCTCAAGCCAGTCATACAGTTCACTGAATGATGTCTGGGCGAAACCGCTTGCGTTTGATGAAGAGCGCGGCTCGCTGCGGATCACGATTGAAGAGGAGAACGGCAAGCTCAACCTGAATCTGATCGCCCTGCCGAACGGACAGTTCAATGAGGAGTACAAAGGTATCGGACAACGCCTGCTGACACGCCTCAAGCAGCCCTCTGATCTGCTGGACAGTCTGGCAGACTGGATAGATACCGACGACAGCCCCCATCCGGGCGGTGCTGAGTCTGCCTGGTACCAGGGACGTAAAGTAAAATATCGTCCTCGCAACAAACCGCTCGAAACCTTTGAAGAGCTGAACAGGATACGAGGTTTCACCCCGGAGCTGGTTGAGCAGTTGCGGCCGTTTACCACCGTCTACGGAGATCAGCCCGGCGTGGCTGTTGCTGCTCCGATCAACATCAACACTGCACCGCGGGAGCTATTGCTGGCACTGGATGAGGGGATGACCGAGTCTCTGGCAGAGCAGATCATTGCCTACCGGCTGACAACACCTTTTAAGACTCCGGCGGAACTGGTCAAGGTTCCCGGCATGCAAACCATTGCCACGGCCCTGCAAACCCGTATTGTAACCAAAGGCTCGGTCTACCGGATCCGTTCCGAGGCCACTGTCAACGACGTTACCCGCACCATTGAAGCAGTAGCCCGTATCAACGGCGGGACATCCACCATCATCTACTGGCGGGAGTATTGAGACCATGATCATACATGTCATTCAACTGCATGAGTCCGGCTTTACCCTTGGCAGATTCCGACATGCCGGCAGGGAACTGGTGCCGCTTACCGCTATCCGGCACCAGACAGAGAACCGGGAAGAGCTGGTCAGCAAAATAGCGGAGAGCCTGGCTTCAGTCACGAAGGGCGAGACCAGGACGATCCTGTCCATCCCCCCCGGTCTGTTGAACCTGCGCGAACTGCAGCTTCCCATCACCGAGCGGGCAAAAATCCGGGCTGTCCTGCCGTTTGAGCTGGCAGGGGAAACCGCTCAGGATGATGCCACCATTGTCTGTGATGCGGTGGCGCTGGCAGGGGGAGGCCAGCTGGCTGGCTGGGCAGCACAGGGGCAGATTGCGGACCTGATCACCACCCTGACTGAGGCAGGGGCTGAACCGGAGATAGTCACCGCCTCCTGCCTGCACTGGAATCTGCTGCTGCCGCCCGACTCCTCTGAAACTGTGGCAATCTGCGACAGTACCGCCGTCACCGTCTGCCGCCAGGGCCAGCTGCTGTTCTGCAGAACCTTGAACAACAACAGCGACGACCTTGAACGGACGCTTGCCACGCTGGAACTGACCCGCGACCTGCAGGTAGACCGGGTCCTGCTCCTTGACCCGCTGTTGCTGCCTCTTGCCTCAACGTCAGAGCGGGTTATCGAACTGTTCCCCCTGCCGGATGCGCTAAAGACACCGGCATCGCAGGATGGGCTGGCCCCGCTGGCCCTGGCGGCCCCCTTTGCTGCAGCGTTGGCGTTCTGTTTTGGAGAACCGTTCAATCTTCGCAGCGGGCCATTGGCCTGGAAGCAGAAAAACAGGCGTTTATTGCGAGCGTTTCGTCTGCCGCTGATACTGGCCTGTATCGCTGCCGTTCTGCTGCTTGCAGAGGCAGGCACCCGCTGGTACCTGCTCTCACGGGACATTACATCGCTGAACAGTTCCATCGGCAAGATCTACCGGGAGAGCTTCCCGAACCGGAAGAAAGCGGTGGATGAGGCAGCGGAACTGAAGGCTGAAATACGCCGGCTTGAGGGCACCAGCCTCAGCCCCACTATTCTGCCGTTCCTGCGTCTGCTGACTGAACACAAGGGCGTTGAGATCAGCGGGTTCAGTGAAATCGACTATGACGGAACCCGTTTTAAAGTCAAAGGAGATGGCAGGACCAGTGCCGCTATCAGCACCTTGCGGCAAAAGCTGCTAACAGCCGGATGGCAGGTGGAACAGCCGGAGATCACCAGCCGGCCGGATGGAACGATCCTCTTTCAGCTGAAAGGGAACCGTGGAGGTGCAAAACCATGACGCTACTCAGTAAAATTACAGATCAGGTATCGACACTGGATGCTGAAATCAGGCGCATGATGATCATTGCCCTTTCCGTCGTACTACTCTTTTTTGTCTGTTACGGATTACTGGAAAACCACCTGGCAACCCTGGAACGCAAGTTGGCCTCCCGTGAGCTGACCTTGAAGGAGCTGATGACCCTGCAGCAGCGCTACCGGGAAATATCCGGAGAGGCCCAGCGCCTGACAAACCGGCTGGCAACCGTGACCACGGAGGACAGCCCGGCGGCCATCATTGAACAGAGCGGCATTGTCGCCAAGGCAGGCATCCAGACCAAACCGTTGCCCAAACAGGAGAAAAGCGGTTCGCTGGAGGACAGTTCCGAGATAACACTTTCAGGTCTGAGCCTGAATGAAACGATCAACCTGCTGCACCGGCTGGAGTACGGCACAAAACCGGTTGCCATCCGCAAGGCACTTTTGCGGACCCGGTTCAGCGATCCGGCAAAACTCGATCTCACCCTGACCGTTGGCCTGCTGCGACCGGCACCGGCAGAGCGTCGATGAACCTTTTCCTGCGCCTCATAGGCGGCTTTGCCGCCGCCCTGGCAGGCCTGGTACTGGTCATGATGCTGGCGGTCTGGTTTATTTCCGATCGCTCCCTTGATCAGGCACTCCGCGAACAGCTGGAACCGCACGGACTCACACTGCAGGCCAAAAACCTGCGAACGGCCCTCCCCTTTGCACTGGCGGCAGACCGGCTGACCATCGGCGATGGAAACGGGGCGTGGCTTACCGTTGAGCAGTTCCGTCTGCGTCTGCAGCTGCTCCCGCTGCTGACCGGCAGGGTAAGGCTGAGCGTGAGCGGCCGGAGCGGTTCCGGTTCGCTGCACGGCTCATTCAGCATCTACCCGCTTAAAAAACGGTCGGGAACCATCCGTATTGCGGGGCTGGAACTGGGCAGCATCCCTCTGCTTACCTCAAAACTGGGGGGGCAGCTGCGCGGCACGGCACGGCTGGATCTCGACTTCACCACCCAACAGACCGGTATCCTTGCCGGGACCGCCAAACTGCAGATAACGGCTCTGGGGCTCAAGGGTGCCAGTGTTGCCGGCATGTCGCTGCCTGATCTGACGGTGCAGGAGGCGCGGGGACTGGTGACCACCAGCGGCCCCCGCATCACCGTTGACAGCCTGGCAATGCAGGGTGACGGCATCTACCTGCGCCTGACCGGCACCACCAGTATCGCCCCCAACGCCCCGCTCAACCTCAGCCTGCAACTGATGCCGACCGCTGAATTCCTGGAACGGCAGAAATCCATCTTCCTGCTGATGATGCTCTATCAGACAGCACCGGGCAGTTACACCCTGCCGATCAGCGGGACAATTGCATCACCGCAACTGGCAGGCAGGTAGCCGGGCTACTCCCGCCCGTACGGCGGCGGTGCATAGCCACCGTTATCCCACAACCGGTTCTGGCCCTTGGGATAGGGCCGGTCACAACTGATGATACCCCGTTTACAAAGCGTGCTGCGCCATTCGTACTTGATGTACAGATTTTCCACAGAGCGGCGTTCCGGCTCAAAGGCCACAACCTGGGACGGTGAATACTCACTCCTGCCATAGCCGGTACCTGCGGATCTCTCCATCATTTCCGCCTTTGCTGCCGGGGCAGCAGCAGATCTTTTACGCTCAGATGCTGCTGAAGGAGCTGGTGCCTCTGCTGCCGGTGCTCCAGAACCGGAGTGTTGGCTGCGATACTGCACCGGCAGTTCATAACGCTGCACTTCCGGGTAAACCGCCACAGCGATTACCCCCATGGCACTTTGATCACCAAAGGAGGCAGCGTAGGAGTCAGGCACCTCGGAAAAGTAGAAACGGTTGATCCGGTCCTGCCCGGTGCGCCAGCCGGCATACTCATAACGCTCGTACGGTTCCAGGATGTACATCCGTTCGTTGTTTTTCAGCCAGGACTTCTGGCCGGAGACAATGTTGCGGCCATCCACCGCAATCACCACCCCTACCCGGCGGTTCAGCTTGTTGCGGACCACAATCCTGTAGTGATCTCCCTTTACCGCTTCTGCGTACACCTTTTTGGCTGGATAGCGTGCAGAGACCGGATAAAACGGCAATTCTGAACCGGATTCCGACAGTACTCTAACTTCGACACTGTCGCCGATGCTGCCTGCCCAGACCTGAACTGTGCTGATCATGACTGCCAGAATAACGGTTACGATTGTTTTCATGACTTCCTCCCGTTGTGGGTGATTGGCTTTTGCGTTAAGCCTTTGCACCGTTAGACAGGAGCAGTCAGTAAAAAGTTCCCCAAAAAAATATTTATTTTACAACCTGCCAGATTATCAGCAGTTCCAGCATCTTATCACCGGTTGTATCCATGACAGGACGCTCTGCTATCCGCCCTGATCGCGCAAGCTGTTCCACCAGCTCAGACAGACGATCCTCCGGAATCCGTACCCTGGCACTACCGGTACGGCGCTCCAGGATAGTCCCCCCTAGACGCGGCACAATGACTTCAAGTGTCTCTGCAATCGTGGTCTGATCATCAACCACCAGCCGCAACCGCTGCGGTTGCATACCGGTTACACCAGCAGCACTGCCGCTGCTTTCAGCCTTGCGTTTGGCAGCCATGGCACGATCTGCCGAGGGCAACGGACTACCGGCACGTTGTTCACGGCTGACAGCTGAAGGGGCAGGTACGGACTCTGAAGCTGACTTGGCTCGTTCCATTTGCTCAACAGGCTCAGGCACTTTCTGTGGTGGCGGTGCAAAGGCCGGGGCAGCTTGTGTCCTCTGAGCCTCCGGTCTTACCTGAGCAGCAGATGATGGGGGTTCTGCCTTCGGGACTGCCGGCATAGAAGGGTCAGGTGTGGTGGGAGCTTGCAGTTCAGTCCCTCTGTCAGCCTCTCTGGCAGGGGCAGCTGCCGGGGCCTCAGCTGCCGGTGGAATCTGAGGCCGCTGTTGCGATCGCTCAACATCCTGCACAACATACCAGACAGTGGCACAGATCATCACCAAGGCCAAGGCTTCCAAAGGCAGCTTAATCTGCAGCGGCAGAAACAGACGGGCAAACCACCCTGTACGGGAGGCAGCCTCTTCCCGGACCTGCGCCATGATGCGGGTTGCCAGCCAGGGCGGAGGTTCCAGCTCAGGTGTTTCACGCATCGCCTGCAGCACCAACTGCAGTTCAGCCAGCTCTGCACGGCATTCCCGACATTCAGCCAGGTGTTGTTCAAGCAGTGCCAGCTCTGTTTTCAACAGATCTCCTCCAGCCATGGCCGGAAGCATACTGCGTAGCTCTTCGTGACTCTTCATGGTTGTGCCATACCTTTGGTTACACAGTCCCTGACCGCCTCACGGGCCCGAAACAGGCGGGACTTCACGGTTCCCTCCCGCAATCCCAGCACCTGCCCCACTTCGTCATAGGGCATCTCCCGCATATCCCGCAACACCAGCACTTCTCGAAACCCCTGGTCCAGCGCCCTGATACAGCGTTCCAGCAGCGCCCTCAATACCGAACGTTCAAGCAGTTCAAGCGCCGAAGGTTGTTCCGAAGCGATCTGCAAAGGCGCTCCCTGCTTTTCTTCGGCAGCTTCATCAAGGGATTCCTCACGACTACGCTTCTGTCGATTCTGCTGCCAACGGGTGCGGGCCTGGTTTACCGCGATACTGGTCAGCCAGGTGGAGAGTCTGGCTTCACCTCGAAACGCCTTGATCTTGCGCCAGGCAGCCAGAAAGGTTTCCTGAACAATCTCTGCCGCATCAGCCTCATTACCGCTGATTCTGAAAGCGACATTATACAGGCCACGCTGGTAACAGAGCACCAACTGTTCAAAGGCACCGGCATCACCGTTGCGGCAGGCAGCCAGCAGTTGCTGTTCATCCGCTATTTCAGTGTTTGCAGCACTCATATCATCAGACATCTCCTGCAGCAAAAAGTTCCCGAAAATCTGCATTACATTCTCTGCAGATCTGGAACAGGAACCATCAGGTGACACGTGGGCAACAGAAGTCAGAAGCGTAGCCGCAGGCCGGCCACAAGCCGTGTTTCATCGGCTTTACCACTGATATGCCTGGATTCTCCAACGGGAAGGTACCATTCACCCCCCAGATAGGGGGCATATTCCCGGCTAAACTCATAGCGCAGCCTCAGACCGGCTGTAACCTCAGACAGTCCGGAACCGGTCTCGCGCTGTTCGTCCCGCTTACTGTACAGGGTTGCCTCCAGACGGGGCTGCAGTATCAGCCGTTGAGTCAGCAGCAACTCATACTCCGCTTCAAGACGGGCAGCCAGCTGCCCGGTGTGACCCAGGTACAGATTCACTTTCAACTCGACCCAGTAGGGGGCAAGTCCCTGCAGACCACAGGCCAGCCAGCCCTGCCCCGGCTTTTCACCACTGTCATACCGCAGCCCCAGCAGAGCATCCCAATAGGGTGAAACGGCATGGGACCAATACGCCTCTGTATGCGCCTCATCCAGACGCCCCTGTTTCACCGCACCCTCTGCCTTAAGCAGCAGACGGTCATAGCTGCCGCCATACCAGGCCTGCAGATCATAGACCAGCTCCGGTGGTCCGTTGGCGTGCCATTGTCCTTCCAGACGGTTGGCCAATAGCGCCCCGAAAGCGTGCTGATCCGACATCTGTATCCTGGGCAGCGGCCCGAAGCCATAGCCGTCAGAATAGGCAGCGGGATCACGGGCCTGCTCCGGCTGTTGTACACCATGCCGGCCATGCACTGAGTCAGCCGGCTCAGCAGCAGGTGACACCTGACCGATCGCGGTCCCATGCCCGGCATGACCGTCATGTGGCGTCCCCTCACCCTGCTGGCTCCATGCGACACCGGCAAGACCGAAGCTGCAGCAGCACGCCAGCAACCCATGCCGCACAGCAAACCGGATGACCTGTTGCAGGTACGTAGTCATGCCACCACCACCTCCCGGAACATGCCTGCATCCATATGATACTGCAGGTGACAGTGAAAGACCCATCTGCCCGGAGCATCGGCGGTTACCAGAAAACTGATCCGCTGCGCCGGTTGGACACTGATGGTGTGCCTGCGCGCCATAAAAAGCCCATCGGCATTTTCAAGCTCACTCCACATGCCGTGCAGATGCATCGGGTGCGTCATCATGGTGTCATTATGCAGAATGATCCGCAAACGCTCGCCGTAACGGAAACGGATCGGTGTGGAATCGCCATATTCAACGCCGTCAAAGGACCAGCTGTAGCGATGCATGTTGCCGGTCAGATGCAGCTCGATTTCCCGTTCTGGCAAACGCCGGTCCAACGGGCCGCCAAGCGTGCGGATATCGGCATAGGTCAGCACCCTTCTACCGTTCCTGCGCAGACCGATACCGGGGTCATCCAAATTGGTTCTGGGCTGGTCTACCCGCATGTCAACAGTGGGACCGTACTCACTGCGGGCGTGCCGGACCGTTTGCGACGGTTTGGCTAACGGGTGTGCGGTCGGTGGCGGGGAATGCCCGGCATGGTGCTGATCTGCCACGGCAGCTGAGTCAGATCCATGATGGCTGCCATGCTCCATAGCCCCCATCATGTCAACCATCTCCAGCCACTCCGGCTGATCCATCCCGGGTACCGCTGCGGTCAGCCCCTGCCGCTCCGCCAGAGTGCCACAGGCGAAACCGCTGCGGTCCATGGCCTGGGCAAAGACCGTATAGGCCCCCTGCCCCGGTGTGACCAGCAGATCATAGGTTTCAGCCACCCCGATCCGCAGTTCGTCCACGCTGACCGGCTCCACATCCTGTCCATCCACCTGGATCACGGTCAGTTTAAGGCCAGGGATCCGCAGATCGAAAAAGGTCTGTGCCGAAGCGTTAATACAGCGCAGTCGGACTGTTTCACCTGGCCGGAACAGGCCGGTCCATCCGGCAGCCGGTGGAGAACCGTTCAGCAGATAGGTGTAGGTTGCCCCGGTGACATCGGACAGATCCGTCGGGCTCATCCGCATCTGATTCCACATCTGGCGTTTGTCTAATGCCCAGGCAAGCCCCTGTTTACGCAGGTCATTGATAAAATCGGCCACTGTGGGCTGATTGTAGTTGTAGTAATGGGACTGGGCCTTCAACTTGGCAAGAATTCGCATCGGGTCCTCATCGGTCCAATCCGATAAAAGCAGTACATAGTCACGATCAGTCCGGGAAGCGGGACGCTCTGCAGGGTCAATGATAAGGGCGCCGTACATACCGGTTTGCTCCTGCATGCCGGAATGCGAGTGGTACCAGTAGGTGCCCGACTGGTTCACCTTGAAGCGATAGACGAAGGTCGTGCCGGGGGCGATGCCGTTGAAACTGACTCCCGGCACACCATCCATCTGATAGGGCAGGATAATACCGTGCCAGTGAAGCGAGGTAGGGACTGAGAGCCGGTTGGTTACCCGCAGGGTCACCGTGTCTCCCTGACGCCAACGCAAGGTAGGAGCAGGAAGCGAGCCATTGATGGTGGTTGCCGGACGCGTTGAGCCGGTAAAGTTTACCATTGTCTCAGCGATCTGCAGATCAAACTCTGTCCCGCGCAACTCCGGTGGACTACCGGTGATGGTGGGGGGATAGCCAGAGTTGCCGTTGGCATCGCCGAGCCAGGAAGGAAGCCAGAACAACATGGCACCCGCGGCAAGCCCCTGTACAAATCGACGACGGGTCACCTCCAAGGGTGGCACGTGCGGAACTGATGTCAGTAGCATTTCCACGACCTCCTGCAGCTTTCAAACGAGCAAACTGCACTGTTATCCAGACCTGCTCAGATTACTAGACTCCATTTTGTACTTGTACGGCACTGCTATTTGTTTGCAACTAATAAAAAGCCCCGCAACAGATAGTGCGGGGCTTTTTGCAAGTATGAATCAACTTAAACAAAATCAGTCTACTTCAGCACAAAGGCAACCCGGGCATCAGCCATAAAGCCGTTATTCTGGTTGGCACTGAAAATCTGCAGGGCAACTTCATTATTTACCTGCAGGTCAGACGGGCTGACCGTACCGGAGGCCTTCACCACCAGCGGGTTGTTGACGCCACGCTTGCGCAGGGCGGCACGGGCCTTGTCCACACTGTTGGTGTACTCGCCGCAGCCTTGCTCAACCAGCACCTTCTGGCTGATCTTGGCCGGATCATACAGCACCTCACCCTTGGGGTTAAAGATCCGGTTGATAAGGGCCGGACGGAAGGAGTATGCGGTGGCATCGATGATCAGACCGTCAAAGGCCTGTGCAACCGGTGCCGGAGCAGGAACGTCAGCAGGCGGTGTATAGACCGGCTTCTCAACCTGTTGCTTGATTTTGGGCTCGGTCAGGACCTTTTCATACATCATGGCACCAAAACTGCCCGGACCATTGATTCCTACCCGCAAAATAACCAGGGCGGTCTCCTCTTCGGCATTCCAGTCTTTCACCACCGGATGAAAGCCCTTGATAAAGGTGTTCACTGAAGACCTGATCACATCAGACTCAAGCTCTGCATCCCGGACCGTTGTCTCGCCGGTAATGGAGACCCCTTTCAGCAGCTCTGCCAAAGCCCGCTGGGCAGCAACTTCGGCAGCCCTGAGGGCCGTCAGACGTTTCTGTCCGCCGGTGGTGCCTTTCTTCGGCACCCCTTCTCCCACCACCAGGATCGCATCCTGCTTGAACGCCTGCTCAACCGTCACCGTGACGGTTACCTTTTCTTTTCTGATGTACTCACGGGCCATCTTGTAGTGTTTCAGGTCCACTTCATCCGCCTGGGCCAGTCCTGCAAAACCCATCAGGGCCACTGCTGCCAGTATGATGCTTTTTTTCATTGAAACTTCCTCCTTGTCAGATTGCGTACCACGTAAGGGCGTAGACTAATAGATATTGATTTTTTGCTGCAGCATCCGGATGGCAAGAATCGCCTCGGCGCCGTCAACCGGCTCGTTAAAGCGGAACTCGCCGGACAGCTCGCCTTCCATAATCCCGCGGCTGGTCATGTTCATGACGGCGTTGTAGAAGGGAGAGGTCGCCTTGACATCCGGGAAGGGGGAACGTTCCTGACCGAAATAGGCGGTGGCCAGTTTTTCATCGCCGGTCAGCTTGATCAACACATCTTCAAGAATAAAGGCCATCTCACCCCGCATCACCTTGTCTTCCGGCTTAAAAAGATAGGCCTTGGTGGTCTGGTCGAACTTGGGTTCAAGGCCGCGCACCTTCCATTTCATGATGGTATTGACTTCATCACGGAACGGATGGGACAGCAAATCTGCCGGTGTAAATTCGGCCTTCATGGCATCCAGTTGCGATTTGACCGGGATCCGTCCGGCAAACAGTTTGTCGATCTTCATCTCATCCACCAGCAGGGCAGCCAGATCGCCACGGGATACCGCTTCCTTTACCGCAACCTTGCGGCCAACATCGCCAACGGTTATTCCACCCATGGCCCGCACAATCTTGGCAGTCTTTTTCCAGGCCTTGTCGGCTGGTTCATTCCACTTGCCCATTTTACGGCTGTCCAGGGTCTCGCGGAACTTATCCTCTGCCTTGCGGAACTGATATCCTTCCAGATAGGCCAGTCCCATGAAATAGGCAGCGGCCTCCTTGCCCTGATAGTAGTCAAGCCGCCGCTCATCAAGCTTCTCGATGGACTGGACAGCACGGTAGGCTGCTTCAGCCCGGTCCAGCCAGTCTTTCCCCTTTACTGCAGATGCCGCCCTCAGTACAGCCAGCTGGTACTCAAAACGGTCATTGTCGCTTTCTGCAAGCTTCAGGGCTTTCTCAAGGTATTCCTCGGCACGGGCCACCTCTACGCCACGATAGCTGGCATCATTCATCCCTTTGGCCTTCAGGGCTGCCACAATGGCCTTGCCGCCATAGGCCGCTGAAAAGTTTTCCTCACAATAGAGCGCCCGATCAAACTTATCCTGGGCCAAGTCAACTTTACCGGCCTCAAGCGCCTCCATTCCACGCAGATAATGATGTGCCGGATTGTCTTCCGGTGCCGTACAACGGGCAACCTGTTTGGCGCAGCCCCCTGCCAGCACAACCAGTGTCAACACCAGGAACAACCAGATTCGTTTCATACGTAACCCCCTGAATATGCTTTAGTAACCCGTCAGACCAGATCTTGTGCCAGAAAGGATACCATCATTTAGCTGAAAGTAAACTCCCCGGCAAAAAAAACAGGCTGCCTAGAAACTCTTTCCTGCAGCCAGCAACGCCCCTCCCACAAGTCCGGCATCATCCCCCAGAGCTGCCTGACAGAGCTTCAACGCTGCCACCATCCGGGGGAAGGCGCGCTGTTTGAGTGTCTGCAGCACGGCCGGGGCAAACAGATCAAAGCTGGCCGAGACACCACCGCCGATGATAACTCCCTCGAGATTCAGAGTATTGACCAAACCGGCAAGGGCGGTCCCCAGCCAGTAACCGAGGGTTTCGAATGCGGCACAGGCATCAGTGTCGCCCTCCCCGGCCAGCAGGGCCAGGACTTCCGGTGTCTTACCCCGGCCATACCGGGAAAGGGCAGCTGCCGATACATACTGTTCCAGACAACCGCGGTTACCACAGGGACAGGGAATCCCTTCCGGCTCAACGGTCAGATGTCCGAATTCAGCGGCAAAACCACCAGCGCCTGTCCAGAGTTTGCCATCAAGTATCAAACCACTTCCCAATCCGGTTCCAATGGTTATCACCATCAGCGAGCGCATGCCTTGTCCGGCACCGGCCCAGGCCTCACCCAGGGCGATCAGGTTGGCATCATTGGCCGATATCACCGGTATTCCCAGCCGGTCCTCCAGTGAACGGGACAGATTCATCCCCTCCAGCGGCCGCAGGTTTACGGATGAATGGATGACACCATCGCTTCCGATCAGACCAGGCACACCGACACCGACACCACTGACCTGCAGACCGGAAACTCGGGCTTCAACGATCAGCCGGTCAATTTCCTCTGTCAGGCGCATCAGGAAAGAATCTGCCCCGCCCTCAATGGCACTCTTCGACCTGAAGCGGGCCATCACCTCGCCCCCTGGCCGCACCAGCGCACCGCGCAGGTTTGTTCCTCCAATATCAATGCCTATATAGCCGGATGCCCCATCAACCACTGACAACTCCTGAGCATGCAAAAAGTTAAGGTTGTATAATACGGTACTCGTGTAGCCATCTCAACTCTTACTGCATGGAAATAGAATATTTTTTTATTCAGGACTGATAGCGCTTGACAGCCCCCGACAAGGGGCATATATGTCTTTAGTCATAATAAACACAAGCCAGTGTAATCAGGACATTATTAACTATTTTTTTATCATCACTAAATTAATTCTGGAGGAATGTCGACCATGGCAAAGATCAAGGACGCTCTTGAGTACCATTCAATGGGTCGTAAAGGAAAAATTGAGGTTATCTCAACCAAACCGTGTCAAACTGCAGCAGACCTCTCGCTGGCCTATTCTCCGGGTGTGGCTGAGCCCTGCCTGGCAATAGAAAAAAATCCGGATGATGCCTACAAGTACACCGCCAAAGGAAACCTGGTGGCCGTTGTCTCCAACGGTACTGCCGTCCTGGGCCTCGGCAATCTGGGTGCGCTGGCCGGCAAGCCGGTCATGGAAGGCAAAGGGATTCTTTTCAAGCGTTTTGCCGATATCGACGTCTTTGACATCGAGCTTGACACCGAAAATCCGGACGAGATCATCAAGGCCTGCCAGCTGCTGGAGCCGACCTTTGGCGGTATCAACCTGGAAGATATCAAGGCACCAGAATGTTTCTACATTGAAGAAGAGCTGAAAAAAACCATGAAGATCCCGGTCTTCCACGATGACCAGCATGGCACCGCCATCATTTCATCGGCAGCCCTGCTCAACGCACTGGAGCTGGTTGGCAAGAATATTGAGGATATCAGGATCGTGGTGAACGGTGCCGGTGCTTCTGCCAACTCCTGCGCCAAGCTGGCGATTGCCCTGGGAGTCAAGCCGAACAACATGATCATGTGCGACACCAAGGGGGTCATTTATAAGGGAAGGGTTGAGGGGATGAACCCCTACAAGGCACTGTTTGCGGCTGACACTCCTTTCCGCACCTTGGAGGAGGCTGCCAGGGGGGCTGACGTCCTGTTCGGTCTTTCCGCCAAAGGGGCCTTCACTGCCGACATGGTGCGCAGCATGGCCCCCAACCCAATCATCTTCGCCATGGCCAACCCGGACCCGGAGATTACCCCCGACGAGGCCCGCGCAGCCAGAGGCGATGTGATCATTGCCACCGGACGTTCCGACTATCCCAATCAGGTCAATAACGTGCTGGGCTTCCCCTTTATCTTCCGTGGCGCCCTGGATGTACGGGCCAGCTGCATCAATGAAGAGATGAAGCTGGCAGCGGTCAAGGCCCTGGCCAAGCTGGCCCGTGAAGAAGTACCCGACTCGGTCAGCAAGGCCTACGGCAACGTCAAGTTTTCATTCGGCAGGGAGTACATCATCCCCAAACCGTTTGACCCGCGGGTACTGCTGCATGTTGCCCCGGCCATTGCCCAGGCAGCCATGGACAGCGGTGTTGCCCGGCAACCTATCGAGGATATGGAAAAGTATATCGAACACCTCGAATCGACCCAGGGCAAGTCAAAAGAGATCATGCGCTACATCATCAACAAGGCCAAGACCGACCCGAAACGGGTTGCCTTCCCTGAAGGTGACAACGAGAAGATGCTGCGGGCGGCCCAGATTCTTGTGGATGAAGGAATCGCCAAGCCGATCCTGATCGGTAACAGCATCAAGATCCGCAACAAAATCGACGAACTGGGACTCAATCTGGATGACGTGCAGATCGTTGATACTGAGCACTCAAAGTTTACCGAGCCCTATGCTCAGGAGCTTTACCGCCTCAGACAGCGCAAAGGGATCACCGAGACCGAGGCTGGACGGATCATCCGCCGTAAATCCCGCAACCATTTCGGCGCCATGATGGTCAGAATGGGTGACGCCGACGCCATGCTGTCCGGTATTGACGCCCACTACCCCGAGACTATCCGCCCGGCACTGGAAGTTGTCGGAAAACAGCCGAATCTGACCTCGGTGCACGGCATGTACATGATGGTCTTCAAGAAGGGTGTCTACTTCATGGCCGACACCACGGTTGAAATCGACCCGTCTGCTGAAGAACTGGCTGAAACAGCCATACTGGCAGCTCAAAACGTCAAGGTGTTTGACATTGACCCACGGGTGGCCATGCTCTCTTTCTCAAACTTCGGCTCAGTCCGCCACCCCCTCTCAGACAAGGTGCGGCGTGCCGTTGAGATCGTCAAGGAGCGGGAGCCGGATCTGATTATCGATGGGGAAATGCAGGCCGATACGGCAGTGGTACAGGAGCTGCTGGATCACTTCAAATTCTCCAAACTGAAGAACACGGCCAATGTCCTGATCTTTCCTGACCTCAACTCAGGCAACATCGCCTATAAACTGTTGGCCCGCCTGGGGGGGGCTGAGGCGATCGGACCGATCCTGATGGGGATGCAGAAGCCGGTCCATGTCCTCCAGCGGGGTGATGACGTCAGTGACATCGTCAACATGGCTGCCATCGCCGTAGTAGATGCACAGGGTCGCAACAGCTGACACACCAGCAGTCCGTATGCCGGGGCTGTCCGTCATACGGACTGCCCCGGCAGCAGATCCCCCTGATGTCCAAACATTCTTTTGACATTCAGCAATGCCTATCGTAACGTATACAATATACCCTTCATTTTCTGCCGCATTGTACTGTCAGGAGGATTAAGCATGCTTCGTCTCCCGAAAGGCACCCCTCTTTTTGAAAATCTTGACGCCGCTGAACTACAACTGGACGCCATCATCACCAAGCTTGCCCACGGTTGTTTTACCGGCTATGCCAGTCTGACCTTTTCCACCGCAGTCGGCATCCTGGTATTCGAATCAGGCAAACTGGTCAGCATCATTTTTGAGAACAACCAGGGTGTTCGTCTGAATGGCTTCGAAGGCATGACCGCACTGGCAGAGCAGATGCTCGAAAGCAGCAGCAGCACGCTTAACGTCTACCGGCTTTCCGATGACCTCACCATGTGTATTCACGCCCTGCTGCAGGGTGAGGCCCGTTACCGCGCTCAGGAACTTGCACTGATTGACATCAAGGTCTTGCTGGAGCGGGTCAAGAACGAACAGATGAACTGCTGTCTCAGGATCTACACCCAGGACCGTTCTGCCATGATTTTCTATAAAGAAGGCAATCCGCTGGGGTTCTTCCATGATGGCTCACACGAGATTGAAGCCTCACCCGGTGATTCTCAGCAGCTTGCTCAGGATCCTGCCGCAAAAATAGATCTCTATACCACGGTAAGTGCCAATGAGCTGATGGGCCATGACCTGCTGGAGATGATCAATGTCAGCAATGTCTGGAAGACGGCCGTCAACCGTTACCAGAGCAAGACAGGCGGACCGTGAGCCCGCTTTAACCAGACCGGATTGCAGCATTAGAAAAGCCCTGTCACGATTTCGTGGCAGGGCTTTTGTGTAATGACAAATCCATTCAAATGGAGTTAGCGCCTTGATATACAAGAGGACACTATTTCAGCTCAAAGTCCAGCAACTCATCCTCACTGAAGTCAAGCCCTCCGACACTCTTCCCTTCTGAAGCATCATGCAGACGTGCAGAAACATCGCGGTAGGCAGGATTTATCCGCTCCACCTCCTCCAAAAGTGTCCAGGCCTCATCGTTTTTGCCTACAACAGTCAGGGTCAACGCCAGCTCATACTTAAGCGCACAACTATCCTCAGTAGAGAGTGAGGGCAACGTGAGCAATGCGCGCAGCGCATTCTCTGCCAGCTGCAGCTCCCCCTTATCCCTGAGACAGGCACCCTGCAGGATCAGGCAGGAGACACGGCGTTCAGGATCTTCTGCAGCCTGACGCAAGGCATTGATCGCCTCATCATAAAGCCCCATCTCATGGAAGGCCAACCCCAGGTCATACTGGGACTGGGCATCACCATTTTCCATTCCTGCGCCAAAGCGGACCTTGCCGGTCTCGGTCTGAATGTTGTCAAATATATCGTTAACCGTTTCAAACCAGGTATCTGCCGGAGCAACGGCTGCAGCCCCCAGATCTTCGTCCAGCTCCACTTCAATCTCATAAAAATCAGCCTCAAGTGAAGCCTTGGCATCACTGAAGTCACTGATATCCAGTTCGCGCGGGCCCGTGCCATGGGTTGCTGCCGGCGAAGCATCCTCTTCAGCCTGTCCGACAGCCTGCAGCTCCAGTTCGATCTCAGGCTCCACCTCCGGCAGCAGTTCTTCCAGCTCGTCAGCAGCCAGCTCTTCTTCAGCAGGCACTGCAACTGCCGGTTGCCCTCCCCCCAAGCCAGCCAGTGAACCGATCTTGGCGGCAAAGGAAGCGGCTTCTTCACTCATGCCGGCAGCTTCACATGCCCGGGCACAGCCTTTCAGGATTCGGACGTTGATCGGCACCAGATCGTTCAGAGCCAGATAAAATTCACGCAGTGTTCCCGCAGCGCCGGCGGCAATAAAGAGTTGTTCGCTCTCATCCATCAGGGTTAATGCCGCAGAGGTCTCCTGCTCGTCCAGCAGGGCACGGATCAACTGCTCACGGGGAAACAGCTCTGATGGGAAAAATTTGATAAAATGCTGGCAGACCGTCTTGAGACGGGCAGTATTCTCAAGCGCACGATATGCCTTCACCAACAGCTGCCAGGCAGACAGACGTTGTGGATCGGCCTTGATCAGTGCCTGCAGCAGGACCGCAGCCTGTTCTGCCCCGCCATCACTGATCTTTTGCTCGATAACCGAACAGGTAAAATCCCCTTTGTCCGGAAAAAGTTGAGACAGGCGCTCCGCAAGGCGCGAAAAGGCGGCCTCATCCCGTCGTTCCACCAGCAGCAGCCCAAGCGACCTGAACGCCTCCAGCGCTTCATCAAGCCGCCCCTGCTGAAACAGCACCTCAGCATACTTCAGCTTGATATTGGGGTTATGAGCATCTATCCGCTGCATGGCCTCAAGTGCCTTTAAGGCTTCAACATGGTTCTGCAGCCGTTCATAATGGTCGTAGGCCCGCTTATATTCGGAAAGCGCATTGGCGGAGAGGCCATGTTTTTCATTCAAACCTGCCAGAGTCAAGGCAATGGCAATATCTTCCGGAAACAGCTTTTCTATCTGCTTGTAGACCGCAATGGCCTTCATGTAGAAACCGTTTGCGGTCAGGCTTTTGCCAATGGTTTCAAGCTCTTTACGTGCTTCATCGACACGGCGGTACTTGGCAAGCAGTTCAGCAAGGCGTTGACGCACCCTCAGGTCAGCAGGGTCCGTTGCCAGGGCTTCCTGATAGCAGTTGATAGCCTTGTCGGCCTGCCCTTTTTGCATCAGTTTCTGGGCATCTGCGAGTAATTTGTCCTTTTTGCTCACCTAAAACACCCCTTGGATAGTGGGACATGACAAACGTGCCATAATTGTGTAAACATAACTGCATCACCACCCCCTGTCAAGCCGTATATCTCTAATTTTACATAGAGTTACACTATACGCCGGCGTCTGATAATCCTTTGACAGAGCCCGGTAAATACAGTAGGTATAGATGGCTGAAGTATCACATTACCTTGAAGCGAGAAAGTACCATGCTGATCCTGCCGCGCTCCAATCCCTTATACGAAAACATCCCGGTTCAAAAAATCAATCTGCCCGAAGCCATGAAAAAAATGGGGACGGGCGGTTTCACCGGCTATCTGGGCTATGGCTCAAACAGCTCGGAAGCGTACCTTGTCTTCATCAAAGGTGCCTTGATCAGCACACTTGTACTGGAAGGGAATACTCGTAAAAGCGGCTTTGAGGCCGTCACCAGCCTGTTCAGTCACGCCCTTGCTGAAGGCGGCGTTATCAACGTCTACCGGATGACCGTTGATCTGGCGGTCTGCGCCCATGCGCTATTGCATGGCAACGTGGTATTCAAACCAGAACCGGTCAGCAACCTTGACCTCAAGGCCGTCCTGGCCCGCATGAAGAGCCAGGCACTGAACGGCACCATGCTATTCTCCACGCCGGATCGCAGCGCCATGATATTTTACAAAGAGGGAACACCGATCGGCTTCTATCACGATGCAGCACAGGAAATTGAAAACTCTCCTGCTGAATCGCAACGGATCGCCGCCCTGCCCGGTGCCATGCTTGAAGTACGCAGCACACTACCAGCTGAAGAGCTGCTGCACCACAACTTCCTTGAAACCCTCAACATAGAACGTCTCTGGCAGGCATCGTACAGTCGCCACACCGCCAGTCAGACCAGACCTGCTCCGGCAGCAACTCCGCCTGTCGCCCCCCCGACCTCGCCGGAGCCGGACGAGACAACAGAAGAGCCGCACAGCGCTAATGAAGCCCAATTGGCCGAGATTGTCGACGACCTGCAGGAAATTGCCAAAGCCTACCTTGGACGTCAGGGGGCAGATCTGGTAGACGAGCTGCTCGACCTTGTGGGCGGCAAGACCGCGCTGCTCGACAGCCAGAAACTGATTGCCTTTCTGGCTGCTCTGTCTGCCCAGGCCCCTGACATTGACCCGGAAGCAAAAACTGAAGAGATGATTGATCTGATGCGCTCCGAAGTTGCCGGACGTCTGTCCGTCTAGCCACCATGCCGCCATCCCTTACCGGTCTTTCCGTCATCCTTGTTGAACCCCAGTTCCCGGGCAATATCGGCATGGTCTGCCGTGCCATGAAAAACATGGGGCTTTCACGCCTGCGCCTGGTGGCCGGCTGCGACCACCTCCACCCCGAGGCATTTAAATTTGCGGTCTCAGCTAGAGATTTGCTGGAGCAGGCAGAACTGTTCGACAGTCTGGCAGACGCCCTGGCAGATATCAGCGTCTCAGTGGCAACCACACGGCGCAGCGGCAAATACCGCCAGGAACTGCTCAGCCCCCCCCAAGCGGCCCAGGCACTGTTACAAGCGCCAGGTTCTGCAGCGCTGGTCTTCGGACGTGAAGACCACGGACTTTCCACGGCAGACCTCTCCCTCTGCACACTGCAGGCGACCATACCGTCGAGTTCCGAGTACGGTTCCCTCAACCTCGCCCAGGCAGCCCTGATTTTCTGCTATGAGCTGTTCGGTGCTGCCACCGCCGAGACCGGCTCTCTGCGACGGACACCGGCACCATCCGGAGAACTTGAACCGCTGTTCACCCACATGGAGCAGACCCTGCTGCGCATTGGGCATTTGAACCCCCAAAATCCCGGTCACATCATGCGTTCGCTACGCCGCATATTTTTCAGGTCCGGGCTTGACAGCCGCGAAGTTGCTATTCTGCGTGGCATGCTGTCCCAGATAGACTGGGCAGCCGGTGACTTCAACGACCGGAAAAAAACGACATGACTCCCACCCTGATCGGCCTGATCGCCGGACTGCTTACCAGTGTCGCAGCACTGCCGCAGGTTATCAAGACCTGGCGCAGCCGCCATGCGCGGGATCTTTCCATCTGGCAACCACTTCTTTTGTCCGCCGGGGTTGCATTGTGGTTAATCTACGGTATGCTGATCGGCGATACGCCCTTGATCCTTGCCAACATCACGCCACTGATTTGCAACCTGTTGTTAACGGCCATGAAGGTCAGATTCAAAGGCAACGACCCAGAACAAGACGAGGAGGCACCTGTATGAGACACCTGTTACTCAGTATCCTTGGGTTGTTATTACTCTCAACACTGTCCGGCTGCGGCTACAACACCATGCAGGCCAACGAGGAGGCGGTCATCGCGGCCTGGGGCAATGTTGAATCATCCTACCAACGGCGCAACGACCTGATTCCCAACCTGGTAGAGGTGGTCAAGGGCTATGCCAAGCATGAGGCAGACACCCTCAAAGCGGTCACCGAGGCACGGGCAAAAGTGGGTAGTATGCAGCTCAGCAAAGAGGTTATCAATGATCCCGCGGCCCTGACCAGATTCCAGCAGAATCAGGGGGAGCTGTCATCCGCCCTTTCCCGGCTGATGGTGGTTGCAGAAAAATATCCTGACTTGAAAGCCAACCAGAATTTTCTTGATCTGCAGAAGCAGCTGGAGGGGACTGAAAACCGGATCAACGTGGCACGGGAGCGTTACAACAAGACGGTGCAGACCTTCAACACCAGTATCAGAACATTTCCAAACAGCATGACCAACTCACTCTTGCTTCACCTGAAACGCAAAGAACCTTTCAAGGCTGAGGAAGGTGCCAAAACGGCCCCCAAGGTCAAATTCTAACCGGAGTCCCACGAGGCCAGCATGCGTTTTAATGCCTTCAAACTGCTTCTGCTGTTCATCATAACGTTCGTCTGTCCGGCACAGCATGTTTCAGCGCTTGAAGCTCCGCCGTTAAAGGGCAGAATCAATGATTATGCCGGGATGCTCTCTCCTGCAACCGCCCGGTCACTGGAACAAAAACTGGCTGCCTTTGAAAACGAAACCACCAATCAGGTGGTGTTGCTGACGATTCCGTCCCTTGAAGGTGACGTCATCGAAAGCTACGCCATCCGGGTGGCCGAGGCCTGGAAAATTGGACAGAAAGACAAAAGCAACGGGGTGATCCTGATTCTTGCCAAGAAGGAGCGTAAGATCAGAATCGAGGTCGGCACCGGACTGCAGGGGGTCCTGCCGGACATCACCGCCGGCCAGATTATCCGCAATGTGATCGCGCCGGAACTGCGGGCCGGCAACATAGACCAGGGGATCAGTGCCGGTCTCGGTGCAATTATCGGTGCCACCAAGGGGGAGTTCAAGGCCACAGCAGCTGACAAGAAAGCGGCCAAAAAGAAAAAGGGCAGCGGCTACGGCCTCTTCATTATCCTGCTGCTGGCGGCCATCGTCATAACTGCTGTTGCCGGCTCATCCTCCCGCACTGCCGGTATTCTGGCAGGTGGTGTGAGTCTGCCGGCTGCCGCAGGTATCGGCCTGGGAGCGGTACTCTGGAAGCTGGGAGCACTGGCACTTTTGGGCGCTGCAGCCGGATTTCTGATCAGTCTCCTGATGCGGCTCTTTCATGCCGGTGGTGGTGGCGGCGGATCCTACGGTGGTGGTTGGGGAGGGCCGACCATCTTCTATGGCGGCGGAGGCGGTGGCTCATCGTCCAGTGACGATAGCTTTTCCGGAGGTGGCGGAGACTTTGACGGTGGCGGTTCTTCAGACGACTGGTAACTTGCGGTGTCGTTTTTTTCTGGTATGCTGACGCTCTATTCCCTAAGCCAAAGGACTAAGCCAGTGCGTTTTATCCTATTAATCCTCAGCTGCCTTGCTCTCATGCTTGCCTCGACAGCCGCCCTAGCTGCTCAAAAGCCTGCTGACGGTGAGCGTCTGCTCTTGATTCGCGCCGTTGGCGGCAGCGCATCCGAGAAGGAACTGGCAGCCCAAGCAGGTGTCTATGACAGCATGGTAGAATACCTGACTGACCGGGGCTACCGGGTGGTAGACCGTGCGGCCGCAGAAAAAGCGGCCATGCAGATTGCTGCCACCCATGAGATTGACCCTGTCCTGAACAAAGCTGCTTCCTATGGCCTTACCTTTCTGGCCGAATATTCCATCCATTTCAAGACATCCACGATTGTCAAAGACCCGGACAAAGGGATTGGTGCTCTGGTCAAAGTCAGTGCCAAGATCATTGACAACACAGGTGCACGGATTATCTCGGCCAAACAGGCTGAGGCATCGTCAAGTGGGCACAGCACTGAAGATGCCATTGAAAAGGCAGCCAGAAACGCGGGCAAAAAGCTGACCGAACAACTGTCCAAAGGCCTGGAGCAGCATATTACCCAGAACGGCAATGAAGGCCGCACCGTCACCATGGTCTTTGAAGGCCGGGAGGCCCAGACCGAACGACTGGTGTCCCTGTTGGAAAAAAACAAGGCTGTCGCTGCCGTCAAGGAGGTCGAGGCCGGCGGCGGCAAAGCCACGCTGGAAATCATCTGTAAATCACGGCGCGACCAGCTTGAACGAGAGCTGCTCAGACTGGCCTCCCAGCAGGGGATACAGCTGCAGAAGATCAGATCAGAAGGTAACCGCAGCACATGGAAAATCAGATAGGAGGAAGAAAACATGAGACGAATTTTGCTACTGGTTGTCGGGGTAATGCTCCTCAGTGCAACGGCAGCCTTCGCTGCAGCCGTAACAGCCACCGGTGAAGGTCCCAGCAAGGAAGTGGCCCTGGCTACGGCCATGCGCCGGGCTGTAGAGCAAGGGGTTGGCACCTTTATCAAATCAGACACCACCGTTATCGATTCAGCACTGATAGATGACAAGATCCTTTCTCACAGCAAGGGCTATGTCACCAGCTACAAGATCATCAAAGAAGAAAAAACCGCTGACGGCGTCAACATCACCATCTCTGCCACGGTTGACAACAAGCTGATCAAGGGTGACATTGACGCCCTGACCATCCTGCGCAAAAACGCCGTAGTGGGCAATCCCCGCATCCTGGTGGCCTTCAGCAACAAGTCCAAGGACAAGATCTTCAAGGACAAGGAGTTCACCGAGGAAATCTATAACGGTATTGTAGAATCCCTGACCGACAAGCAGTTCCGTGTTGTGGACAAGGCCTCTGCTGAAAAATTCTCCATGCAACAGGCAGAGACCCACGAGATCGATGTGGACCTGAACAAGGCAGCCGCCTACGGCCTCAAGTTCCACGCCGAATACACCCTGTTTTACAACGTCAGCGGCGTAGTCCGTGAAGGGGCCATCGGCAAGAGCGTTCTGGTAAACGTCAAGACACAACTGATCGACAACACCCGTTCCCAGGTCATTACCAGCAAGAAAGTCGAACAGGCCGGCATGGGACAGACCGTTGAACAGGCCCTTGAAAAGGCAGCCCGCGAAGGTGGCAAGAAGATTGTCAACCCGATGATTGATGTACTGCAAAAGCACTGGATGGATATGCAGCAGAACGGCGCCATGTACACCATCATCATTGACGGTGTAGATGACCCGGAACAGATTGCAAGGTTCACCGAAATGTTTGAAAAATTTCCGCTGGCAACCGGTGCCAAAGAGGTTGAGTCCGGCGGCGGCAAGACTACCTTTGAAGCCACCTACAAAGGCAAGCGTGACCAGCTTGACCGTGATGTGATCCGCGTTGCCAAGGAACTGGGCTGGACCATGAAGAAGATCCGTGCCGAAGGTGCCAGAAGTACCTGGAAGAAACAGTAGGGGGAAATCATGAAACGGATCATCATACTTGCCGTAACGCTTCTGCTTGCCCTCTGCAGCTTTGCGCTCGCTGATCAGTTTACGGCAACCGGTCGCGGCATGTCTGAAGATGCAGCGGTTGCAAGCGGCCTGAACAATGCCATTGATATGGCAGTCAAGCAGATCCTTGACGAAGAAACCGTCAAGAAGAACAAACAGAAGATCGCCTCTGCCCTGAAAGGCAAGACCAGGAAACTGGCCCGGCTTGTCCAAAAAGGGGAGCCTGAATTCACCGGGGCCGGTTACGAGCTGCAGGTGACTGCCGAAGTAAACCTGAAGAGCCTGGAAAATGAGATCAACGCCTTGGGATTGATGCAGGACGCCATGGGCAATCCCCGCATCATGGTGCTCTATAACCCCAACCTGCCCCAGGGAGCCACACTGGGCAGCACCCGTGCCGATCTGGAAGCGTTCTTCGACAACTCCTACGGGGCGATTGTTGAAGTGCTGGCTGACAAAGGTTTTGATGTAATCGACAAGGCCTCGGCCCAGAAATTTTCCGTTCAGGTGGCCGAGACCCATGAGATGGAGCTGGACACCAACAAGGCGGCGCTTTACGGCCTGAAATACCATGCCGATCTGGTGCTGTACTACCAGACGGTCGGCATCGGCCGAGAAGGTTACTGGCAGTACACCGGCGGAGCAGCAAAAATATTCCTGCGTGCCCAGCTGATCAACCCCAGCACCTCGCGGGTGGTTGCCAGCAAGGATGTTGAATCATCCTCCCATGCCGGCACCCTGCAGGAGGCACTCTACCGCTCTGCCAAAGATGTGGGCCACAAGATCTCAAACGTGATGATCGACTCCATCAAGAAGAGCTGGAAACGGGAGAAATCCGGCGCCGGCACCTTTATTATTGTTCTGGATGGTGTGGCCGAGATTGACGATGTGTCCAGCTTTAAGGAGGCCCTGAAGACGGTTCCCGGCATGGAAAACATCCGTGAGCGGGAGTCTGGCGGCGGCAAAACCACCTTTGAAATAAAGTCCGGCAGCAGCGCTGATGCCGTCAAGAGCGCCATCAACAAGACCGGTAAGCAACTGGGCTGGACGTTAAAACTGATCCGCTCCGAAGGTGCCCGCAGCACCTGGAAGCGTCAATAGTATTCTCTTAACTTTTCGAGAAGGAGGCTTTACCAATGAAACGCATTCTGCTGATCATGATCACATTGGGACTGGTGTTGCTGCCGCTTCTGGCTGCTGCCGAAGTACGCACCTATACCGAAATTGTCACCGTCAAGGTGGATGACGACGAATACACGGCTCGTAAAAAGGCCGAACAGCGCGGTCGTGAACAGGCGCTTGAGCACTACCTGCGTGATGTCTATCCGGACAGGGCCGCCACCCTCAACCTGACCGGCGACGAAAAATACATCAAAGATCTTGAAATCCTTGAGAGCAGCGTTGAAGGGATGTTTTCCAAAGAGCTGAAAGCCAAGATCAGGATCACCATCAACGAAGAAGCGGTACGGGCCTACCTGAAGCGCCAGGGTGCGGTTACCGGCAAAAATGAAGAGCGCCGGATCGTGGTCATGATCATCCCCGGCAAGATGGATACCGGTGATGCCCCGATGATTCTTGACAACGTCCGGGCCGAGGTCCGCCGCAGCCTGACCGCTGCCGAGTACACCGTGATTGACTCCGATGACGAAGCAGTCAACCAGGCACTGACCGAGGAGGCTGACTACAACAAGATGGTCAAGCATATCAACAAGATTGCTGACCAGCTGGCAGATAAAGGCGAGTGGCTGGTGCTGGGCAAGGTGGATGTCAGTGTTGCTCCCAGCGGTTCGGCCTATGTCTACCGCGCCATGATGACCGGCAAGACCGTCAGCCTGGCCAGCCGCGACCTGATGTGGGAAGGCAACCCGGATGGTGCTGCCCGTGCCTCCAAGGATGAAGCCAAGGCTGCCATTCGCCTGGCTGCCATTGCCGGCGGCAAGAAGTTTGCCAGTGAGGTTGTTAATGCCCTTAACACCAAGACCCTGACCCAGGAACGCCGTGGTGCCCGTTTCGAACTGGTACTGCCGACACGGGGCGAGTACCGCCTGGAGCGGAAACTGCTCAAACTGCTCGGTGAGGACATCAAGGGATTGAAGAATGTCAGTCAGAAGAACCGCGGCAAAGGCGACATGGTGGTTGACCTCTACTACGCCGGTAAGATCAGTGATCTGGTTGACCTGTTGATGGACAACTTTGAAAAAGACGCGCAACTGAAACGCTGGAATCCTGAAATTCAGGGCAACAAGGTGGTTTTCAAATAGGAATGAATCAACCTTAATTGAGGAGGGTGCTGTTTTATGAAGCTATCGTCACATCTGCGTTATCTGAAATACCTGGTTCTGTCCGGTCTGCTGGCGCTTGCGACCGGCAACCTGTCCGGCTGTGCCACCGGCATGTCTGCCATTGAATGCGGGGCAGAATCCATGAACCCGACCGTCATGGCCGCCCTGGACTCCTTTGAATCAGCAGCCATCTCAATCAAGCTTTCCAACCGGGTCCTGTTGCAGTCGCCCCTGTCTGAACAGGATACCTGGCCCAAGGATCTCTACGGCGTCCCCTCCGGGGGCGCCCTGTTCAAGATGGGGCTCTCCGCCTTTGCCTCATCCCAGGGAATCACCCTGGCCACCGAGATTGACCCGGCCACCGGCTGGCCACGCCCCACCAGCGCCCTCTACATTTTTCTGAAAGACAGAGAAAAGCTGCTGGACAAGCATGTGGATAAGGGGGATGTCGCCTTCTTCAAGAACCAGACCCAGGACGTCTATTTCCGGGAGCTTGGTCTCCGCAAACTGCCGGATACTGTCAACGAATACGTCTATCGCAACCCCCTGATGGCCTATGCAGTCGTCACCAACAACAAGAAAGAGATGCTTCAGCTGGAGGCAGAAATTGCCTTAAATGCACGAGGCTATACCCAGTGTGATGCATTCCTGCGTAAAGCAAGCGCTGAAGTGGGCGAAGAGGTCAAAAAGGCTGCCTGTAAAGATCCCAGCCTGAAAGATGATGCCATAACGGCTGCGTTGAAGGAAAAAACAGAAGATATGGCCACCATGGAGAAAAACTACGGCAAGCTGGCCAACAAGGTCTACTCTGCTTCCGTGGCAGGTGCTGACTTTACCATGGCTTCAATGGTGAAGATCGGTTGCGCCGTGGTGAACGGCATCCGCGCCTTCCCCAACATCAACAAGGAATTCAGCAGGATACGCGGCGTCTACAACGCAGCCATGCTCTTCCCCCGGATCAAGATGGTGCTGGGCTCGCTCGGCATCTACAAGGACAATCTGGGACTGCAGTACACGGTCTACAAGACCATGTACCAGCAGATCAAAGGCAAGTACCAGATCAAGGACAATGACCCGGCTGCAGAACAGAAAACCAAAGAGGCCCTGCGCAGGATTGAACTGGCAGAGGCGGCGATGCAGCAGCTGGAACCAAAGCTGATGCTGGCTTTTGCCGGAGAGCAGGTTGAGTTCAGTGATCAGGAAGCTAAGAAAATGGAGTTGATTGCGGCCATGTTCCCGGCTTCGGACGGCATGACCCAACTGGCAGCCCTCGACCGCCTACAGTAGGGGGCCGGAGAACTTTCAATCAAGGAGTATGCCATGAATCGCTATCTACGTTATACGGGGGTCTGTCTGCTCAGCCTGCTTGCCTTTGGTTGTGCGACGGCCCCCCAGACTGTCTATGTTACTGAGGCGCAGCAGGTAACGACCCAGGCTCTGGAACCGGTTAACCTTGATGCAATCGGCCTGAGACAGGATCTTGGTGCAAAGTTTACCCATCAACTCCCGCCTGAGATGACCGACGAACTGATGAACGACATCCAGGCCCAGCTGGCCAATACCAAGCGTTTCACCAAGGTGCTGATGAACGCCTCCGATCAGGAGACCTACATCATTGAACCACGGATCGAGAGCCTCAACTCCTTTGAGTCTCCCATGAATATGGACCCGACCCGCAAGCTGGTTACCTTCAAGGCCCGGGTCAGACTTGATGTCAAGCTGATGAATGCCAAGGGACAGATTGAACTGGTCAAGTCGTACAGCGATGACCGCAAGCTGGAAAGCAAGATTCCCAAGCGTGAGGTCATGGTGGCCGAGAAGAAGCAGGAGTTCTTCAAACGCGCCGTCACCATTGGCTTCAGGGCTGCTGCAGACCGTCTGGGCATGGGCTTCAATCCCAGCTACGAGATAGGCAGTGTCAGCCGGATTAACGGCAGGATCGCCTACGTGCAGATCAACACCTCAAAACTGCGCAAGGTACCCAAAAAACAGCAGGCCATTGAAGTAATTGATGACAACAATCAGGTGCTGGCCAGCCTGGGGGAATTGCAGATTGAGGATGGCAGTATCTCAGGCCGCTATTTTGAAAAAGGCGGCGCTTCCGTTAAGGAGGGAATGAAGGTCAGGGCCCGGGTCAACGCAATGCTGCTGGAGTAGCTGTCATCGGCTGCAGTCAGTATTACACACAAAACGGAGAGGCAGGTATGCCTCTCCGTTTTGTTTTGATTCCGGTTCAGTATAGACAGCAGGATCTCAAGGAATTCGGCAACACCGGAATACTGTGGCAGTACGCTGAGCGGCCGGAGACGAACCGCCGTAGATTGCTCCTTGAAATGATACCGGGAACTATTTCATCAGAATCTTCAACGCCTGTTTCAGAACCTCTTCAACAGAAGCCGATCCTGCACAATCAAGCTCGGCCAGCACCTTCCTGACCTGCGGATCCTTGTACCCCAAATTTACCAGCGCAGAAGAAACATCGTCCAGGACACTGCCTGCAGGCAGTGACCGTCCCACCGCGTCACCCGCCGGGATGCTGCCGCTATCCAGCTTGCCTGCCTTGTCCTTCAACTCCAGCACCAGACGTTCAGCAGTCTTCTTGCCGATGCCGGGAATGGCGGACAGTTTGTGCAGATCACCCTGTTGCAAGGCAGCAGCCAGCTGAGGTGGCTGGATATTTGAAAGGATGTCCCGAGCCAGCTTGGGACCGATGCCGGAGACCGAGATCAGCAACTGGAAAAAAGACTTTTCCGTGCGGGTACGAAAGCCGTAAAGCAGGATGGCATCCTCCCGCACACTGGTGTGGATATGCAGGGTGGCCTGCCCCTCTTCAGGCAGCTCATAGTAGGTGGAGAAAGGGATCATGACCCGGTAGCCGACCCCGTGAACATCAAGGATGACATGGTCCGGTGACTTGTGGGCTATCTGACCGGTTAAAAGAGCAATCATGGACGGTAGTTCCTCCAGGAACTGGCACGACGGGATGTTGCCACCGCAGGGCCGGCCTGCAGACGCAACTGATATGAATTGATATGACAGATTGCAACGGCAACGGCATCGGATGCATCAGCCTGGGCAATCTCAGGCAGGCCTAAAAGTGCTTTAACCATCTTCTGGACCTGCTCCTTACCTGCCCTGCCCTGCCCCACCACCGCCTGCTTCACCTGTGAGGCCGTGTACTCAAAAACCGGCAGCCCGGCGTGAACCGCTGCAGCGATGGCAGCGCCCCGGGCCTGTCCCAGCTTCAGGGCCGCACGGACGTTTTCAGAGACATAGACATCCTCAACCGCCACCGCATCGGGTGCGTATTCTGCAATGACCCTGCTCAGCCCTTCAAAGATCAGACGCAGACGATCAGGAAAATCCTTCGCCTTATCGGTAAAGACGGCTCCGTTGTCAAGGTGCACAAGGCGGCCACCATGCTGTTCCACCAAACCGTAACCGGTGATGCGTGAACCTGGGTCGATTCCAAGGACACGCACTAAAAACCGCAGCCTCCGCCGTTTTTCCGGTGATACTGCTGGTGATACTCTTCAGCCTGCCAAAAGGTACCTGCCGGTACAACCTCGGTGACAACTGAACGTTGATAGCGACCGGAATGATCGACAGCCTCACGGGATGATTCAGCCTGAAGGCGTTGTTCTTCCGAATGGTAGAAAATGGCTGAACGGTACTGACTACCGACATCCGGCCCCTGCCGGTTCAGCTGGGTTGGATCGTGGGCCTGCCAAAAGATCTTCAGCAGCCGGTCATAACTGATTTTGGCAGGATCGAAACTCACCTCAACCGCCTCGGCATGACCGCTGGTACCGCTGCATACCTGCTGGTAGGTCGGATTCTCAAGCGTGCCGCCGGTATAGCCCACCCTGGTGGCAACAACACCCGCTTCATCGTAAAACGCCTCTTCAACACCCCAGAAACAGCCTGCTGCAAAGGTTGCCTTTTCCATGCCCGCCTCCATGCAAAAAAGGGGGCCTCGGGCCCCCTTTCGGTTACATCATCTTTTCCATCTCATCCGCCGAGATATCAAAGTTTGCATACACATTCTGGACATCATCGCAATCTTCAAGCCGGTCCATCATCTTCAACATGCTTTCAGCCTGCTTGCCCTCAAGGGCCACCTGAGTCTGAGGGATCATGGTGATCTCCGCACTCTGGAACTTGAAGCCTTTTGCCTCAAGCGCATCGCGCACCTCAATGAAGCTGGACGGTTCCGTGTACACCTCAATCTGCTCATCCTCTTCAACCACATCCTCGGCACCAGCCTCAAGGGCCGCCTCGAACAGCTGATCAAAATCCAGAGAGGTGTCGTAGCTGATCACACCTTTCTTATCAAACATCCAGGCTACACAGCCGGCTTCACCCATGTTACCGTTGCACTTGGTAAAGATACTGCGCACTTCAGAGACCGTACGGTTACGGTTATCAGTCATCACCTCAACCAGCACCGCCACGCCGCCGGGACCGTAGCCCTCATACACGATCTCCTCGTAGACAACCCCTTCCATACCACCGGTACCTTTTTTAATGGCACGTTCAATATTGTCCTTGGGCATATTTTCGCCCTTGGCCTTATCAATAGCCGTTCTCAGGCGAGGGTTTGCAGCCGGGTCGCCGCCGCCGAGCTTGGCAGCAACGGAGATTTCCTTGATGATCTTGGTAAAGATCTTGCCGCGCTTGGCATCAGCGGCCCCTTTTTTGTGCTTGATGGTACTCCATTTATTATGGCCCGACATGTCCCTACTCCTTCACCATGAAATCTATATCTGCACCACGACAGAATCCGTTTTTTTAACATGGTGAATACTACCTGTCCAGAGTGAAAATGCTGTTGCTGTGTACTGGACAGTCCGCAAGCATCCTGCTACTCTCAACCAGCAATCCAGACAACGGAGGAACCGGGTCATGACAACCGTCAGCTTTCTGCGAACCTGTAGTATGATACTCCTGCTGGCACTATTCACCGGTTGCTCAGCCATCCCTACAACCGGACCATCCAATCAGGATCTGCCGCCAGTGCTGGCCCAGGATGAACTCCTGCGCCCGTACGAAAAAATGGGCAGAATCCAGATCATCCGCGAGGTCTATTTTACTGATTACAGCCTCAGTCCCAGCTTGCAGGAATGGGGCCTCGCAGCGCTACGGGAAGAGGCCCGGAAGATGGGAGCAGACGCACTGATCCTGCCTGAGATTGACAGCCGTCAAATAACCATTGTCATGTTCCCTGCTTTTCCTGCTACAGAGTACCGGGCTGCCGGTGTAGCGATTAAATTCAAATAACCTTGACAGTCACGCAGGATATTATGTATAAAGTCAATTCTTCAAAGTTGAATCGGCGACGTAGCCAAGTGGTAAGGCAGAGGTCTGCAAAACCTTTATTCAGCGGTTCAAATCCGCTCGTCGCCTCCAATATAAAAGGGGTTAGCTCATACAGCTAACCCCTTTTCCTGTTCAATCAACCATAGATTCACCCTAAAGGAAATGGTTTCTGCGATGCTCCTGCACAAAAAAGAGATACTGAACCTGCTGGCTGAAGAACCCGAGGCACTGCACTTTGCCTCACTGCTCCGCGCCTTTGGCGGCCGCCATATCAAAAACGAGCTCAAGCAGATTGTGGATGACCTGGTACGCAGTGGCGAGATCCTGCGTCTGCGGGGCAACCGTTATACCCTGCCGGGAGCCGACAACAGCGGCACCGTGCAGGGCAGCATCTCGATTCACCGCGATGGGTACGGCTTTGTCAAGCCTGAGAGCGGCGGCGAGGACATCTTTATCCCGGGCAAGAACATCAATAACGCCCTGCATGGTGACAAGGTATCGGTCAGGGCCGAGAAGAGCCGCTCCCAGCGCGGCAAGCTGGAAGGCCGGGTGGTTGCCGTACTGGAACGGGCCAACAGCCGGATTGTGGGGCGCCTGCAGCAAAGCAGGCGTGGCGCAACCGTGGTTCCGGAAGAGTTGCGGATCGGCACCTTCTTCACCGTACCGGCCAATGCAGTCAATGGCGCGGTTGATGGGCAGCAGGTGGTGATTGAAGTGACCGCCTGGCCGGTCGGGGGGCGTCCGCCCGAAGGCAAAGTGGTTGAAATCCTGGGCTGGCCCGACGACCCTGATGTTGAAGTACAGACGGTGATCCGCAAGTTTGATCTGCCCCACACCTTTGAACCGGAGACGCTGGCAGAGGCCCAGGCAATCCCCTCTCAGGTCGGCAAAAACGATCTGAAGGACCGGGTTGACCTGCGCAAGCTGCCCACCGTGACCATTGACGGAGAAACGGCCAAAGACTTTGACGATGCCGTTTCCATCCGGCAGGAAGGTCATAATTTCCGGCTCTGGGTATCCATTGCCGATGTTTCACACTACATTGAACCGGGGAGCATGCTTGATCGCGAGGCCTACCTGCGCGGCACGTCGGTCTACTTTCCGGACCGTTGCATCCCGATGCTGCCGGAACGCCTCTCAAACGGCATCTGCTCCCTGAATCCCCACCTGGACCGGCTGACCATGACCGCCGAGATGCTCTTTGACCAACAGGGCAGGATGCTTGAATCCAGCTTCTATTCCAGCGTGATCAAGAGCGATGCCCGCCTGACCTATACCAAGGTCAAGCAGGTCATCATCGACGGCGATGAAAAGGTACTTGAAGAGGATCGCGGCCTGGCTCCGATGCTGTTGCAGATGAAAGAGCTGGCCCTGATTCTGCAGACGATGCGCAGGCAACGGGGCAGCATCGACTTTGACCTGCCGGAACCGGAGATCATCCTCGGCCTGACCGGCCAGACCGAGGCGATCATCAAGAGTGAGCGCAATCTGGCCCACCAACTGATTGAAGAGTTCATGCTGGCTGCCAACGAGGCCGTAGCACGCTTTGTGTCCGGGCAGGAGATGGCATTCATCTACCGGGTCCATGAGCCGCCTGACCCAACCAAGCTGACCGCCTTCCGTGACTTTATCCTTCCCTTTGGCTTCACTCTGGAGATGCAGGGGGATCGGGTTGAGCCATCAGCCATGCAACGCTTGATCAGCGATGCAGAGGGTAAGCCGGAAGAGCGGCTGGTTAACTACGGCCTGCTGCGTTGCATGAAGCAGGCCCGCTATGCTGCTGAAAATCTGAAGCACTTTGGCCTGGCCTCCAGCTGCTACACCCACTTTACCTCGCCGATCCGGCGCTATCCCGACCTGATTGTCCACCGTCTGCTCCGGTTGGCACTGGAGCGCAAAGCCGGGACACTGGGCAAAAAAGGACAGCGCGAACTGGACCGGATAGGCAGTACCCTTTCCGAAGCGGCCGAGCATACCAGCACCCGTGAACGGGTAGCCATGGAGGCAGAACGGGATATTGTCGAGCTGAAAAAACTGCAGTTCATGCAGGGCAGGATCGGCCAGGAGTTTGACGGCTTTATCGCCGGGGTGGCCGGTTTCGGCTGTTTCGTAGAACTGTCCGAGGTCTTTGTGGAAGGACTGGTACATATTTCCACCCTGGCGGACGACCTCTACAACTTTGATGAACAAAACCACGCACTGATCGGCCGGCGTTCCGGACGCACCTTGCGGATCGGCGACCCTGTCCGGGTACGGGTGGTGGCGGTCAATCCTCAGGCCCGCAGGATCGAGTTTGTACTGGAAAGCCACAGCACAGTCCGCAGGGACGTGGCTGCGGCACAACCGGCTGCCCCAGAGGAGTATCCACGCATTCCGATCAGGGGAAAGCGTCCGGTGCTGAAGGGCGCCGGCAACGGAAATCGCCGGCGTTAGTTGCGCCTTTGCAACGCCTGTGCTAGTTTTGCCCGATTACCACCTACAGGAGCAGTCATGTCTGAAGAGCCATCCAAAGTTCTCCCCTTTATCGAGCATTTGGTCGAGTTACGCAAACGCCTGATCATCATCGTGGTGGCCGTGATCATCGGCATGGGTTTCGCATGGAATCTGGCCGATGAAATCCTGGTTTTCATGGAAAAGCCGCTGACCGGCACCACCTATCTGGATACGGCCAAACAGCAGGGCTATCTCTACCTGAAAGAGAACTATCCGGCCATCTACGGTCGTGCAAACCTTGAAAAAGAACTGAACAAGCCCAAGAAGCAGCATGCCCTCAACTACACGGCTCCGCTTGAACCATTCTTTATCCAGTGCAAGATCTCGGTGATTGCCGGCTTCGTGCTGGTGCTACCGATTGTGTTTCACCAGATCTGGGCCTTCATCGCACCCGGCCTGACCCGCAAGGAACGCAAGCTGGTGGTGCCGTTTATCACTGTGGCCACCATCGCCTTCTGTATCGGTGCGATGTTTTTTCTGACCACCATCTGGCCTTTCATTATCAACTTTTCACTTTCCTACGAAACCGAGGGCCTACGCAGCTGGCTGTCACTGTCAGCCTATGTTGATTTCTGTCTGCGTCTGATCCTGCTGTTCGGCCTGATTGCCGAGCTGCCGGTGATCACTCTGCTGCTTGCACGCTTCGGCATTGTCTCCTACCAGTTTCTGGCTCCCAAACGTAAATACGCCCTGCTGGCCAGTTCGATTGTGGCCGCCTTCCACTCAGACCTGGTAACCATGTTTGTGATCATGATCCCGCTCTATCTGATGTACGAGGTCAGCGTCTGGGTGGCACTGCTCTTCGGCAAGAAAAAAGTGAGTCAAACCGTTGAGCCGGAGGCCGCGTAGCAGTTATGACAACGCCCTGCCTCAAAAACGGGTCTGCATGCCATCATACGTGAGACAAGAGTGCTATACTGTTATTCACGATAAAGGAATCAACGGGGATCATACCGGGAAGGCAACAGGACTTGACAAGTCTTTTGCCACCACGGTATAAAGGGATCATCAAAGTCCTTTTAGGAGTCCCCTATGATGGAACTGACCCGTAAGGGTGATTACGCAATACGTGGCATCATTTATCTGGCAAGTCAGCCACCCAACAAGATTTCACTCCTCAGCGAAATCGCTGTGGCCGTGGATGTCCCCCAGACCTTTCTGGCAAAGATATTTCAGCAGTTCAGCAAAACCGGCATTGTAAAATCATTCCGCGGTACCGGCGGTGGTTTCCTGCTGGCCGGTCCGCCGGAAAGCATTACCCTTTTGCAGGTGGTTGAGGCGGTTGAAGGGCCGATCCTGCCGAACCGTTGCGTCCTGAAACCGGGTGAGTGTGAACGCGATGCCTCCTGCACCGTCCATCCTGTCTGGCGTCAGGTGCAGCAGCAGGTACGCAGCATCCTGGCAGGCATTACCCTGAAAGATCTTGCAACGCTATAACATGCTGTATTTGCAAGACTTTACTTGTTTTTGATTGACATGCAGCAGAAGCTCTGATAGAAGACGACCACAATTAAACCTGAGGGTTCAGCTTAAAGTCTCGCGTCTACCTGCGGGACTTTTGTCGTTTTTCAGTCCGGTAAGAAAATTTTACCGGTAATTTCAGTATGAAAGGAGTTTGCCGGACATATCTCCCATCACTTCCGGCCCTGGTTGCCTGTCCGGCGCCATCCGCCCAGCCTTCCCCCTAAAATCTATGAAAAAACAAACTATCATCAAAAAAATCAGCTACATGACCACAGGACTACTCCTGCTCTGGACTCCGGTACTCTTCATGGCCTGCAGCAAGGGGCCTCAACCGGCGGCCTCCCACGCATCCCTTGACCGTGACCTGAACGAGACCTCTCTGGAAAAAGAGATCCGCAATGTCATGGAGAAGGGGATCTCTCTGGATGAGCGCAAACGCCAGGTGCCGGTGATTGAACTGGCCTTTGCCCGCCAGACCACGCCGGAGCGTGCCCGCAACCTGGCAGCTCTCTGTTATTTCAAAACCCTGGGGACCCCCTTTTCCCCCCTTGATCTGGCTGAAATTGCGCTGGCCGAGACCGGCGGGCATCGACTCTCCTCCAAGGCAACCTCAACCAAAGGGGCCATCGGCGTCTGGCAGCTCATGCCCAAACAGGCCCGCAGTCACGGTTACACGCCGGAAGAGATGCGTAATGACGAAAAATGTGCCGAGGCAGCGGTGCGCACCCTGCTAAGCAAGCTGGAAGTTGCTGATGGCAACATGGACCGTGCCAAAAAGTTTTACTGCGGTGTAGGCCCCCAGGCCGATGCCTATCTGAAAAAACTCCGGACCATCCGGCAGGCACTGATTGAAGAGCTGGACCAGACCAGAGAAAAGGTCGCATTGAACGAAAAGGCCAGCAGTATTCAGTAAAGCAGCAAAGATCCTCATACTCTATTCTGCTGTTCACGTGGACTGCAGCTGTCACCTCCCCCCAGGTGCAGCTGCAGCAGTGCACTCCGGGGCGCATGAGTCAACCACCTCACTTGACCGGCAGCCCCCCCGACTCACCATCCCTGAAACAGACCGTCCCAACGCAGTCATGCAACGCCTGAAAGGTCTTTTCACCCCCCTCTGAGCGCCCCCTTTTCGCTTGCCCTGATCTGCCCAGCTCTGCTATAGTTCCACGGCTTTTTAAGGCACCTGTCCCTCGAAAGGAACTGTTCACCGTGGAAGGAAGCAACCCCGGTACAACCTGCTCCGGCCTGAAACTACGCACCAGGATGTTTCTGCTGTCAATGGTCTCCTTTATCGCCATCCTGATTGTTGTGGTATTGGGAGTGATGCTGTTGAATGAAGTCAGGATCAACGGCAGCAACTACAAAACCATTCGCAACAGCAAGGATGCCCTTGAAAAGATCGCCCTGCTCAAGTCCGACATATACCAGTTAAACGGTGAGGTGCTGGCCTTCATGGCCGAACGTGACCGCAACGATGCCCAGGCCCTGCTGGCAAAGATCAAGGACCATACTGACGACATCGACTTCAAATACGATGACGTACAGGGCTTGATCGAGTCACAACAAAAGCGTGAAGCCATCATCAAGGCGGAAGCGATCTGGAACGACTACAAAAAGACCCTGTTGGAAGAGATCATCCCGTCGGTTCAGCGCAATGACATGGTACGTGCCAACGCTCTGCTGAGTGGCATTCAGGAACAACGCTTCAGTTCATTTACCTCCACGGTGGCCCTGATGGTTGACAACCTGCGCCGTGATGTCTATCAGACGGAAAAGCAGATCACTGCCATCACCCGCAGCAAAACCATTACAACGGCTGCTGTTATCTTTATTCTGATCACCCTGATTACCGTACTTTCCACCTTCATTACCGAGTCGGTCACCCGCCCGATCAAGCGTTGCGTTGATTTTGCCAAGCAGGTGGCAGGCGGTTCGCTGGAAGACCGGCTGACCATCAAGGCCTGCGGCGAGGTGGGAGATCTGGCTGCCGCCATGAACACCATGGCCGAAAATCTCCACAACATCATCATCCGCCTGAATGCCTCAACCGGCGAGCTGACCGTAATCGACCGCAACATCGAGACAGCGGCCCGTCAGGTCGTGGGGGCAACCCGGCTGCAGGAAGATGCCATCAGTGAGACCTCCCGCACGGTTGAGCTGATCAACGGTTCGGTACATGAGATCTCCGAAGGGGTTGACCAACTTTCCTGTTCGACAACCGAGACATCCTCTTCAATCCTGCAGATGGCCGCCAGCATTGAGGAGGTCGCACTTAATACCGACAAGCTGGGCGAGTCGGTGGATGAAGTCAGCTCCTCCGTGATCCAGATGGCGACCTCCATCAAAGGGATCGGCAACAACATCACCAGCCTGCTGGATGCCTCCACCACCACCGCCTCCTCGGTGGCCGAGATGGATGCCACCATCCGCCAGGTGGAGAGAAATGCCATGGATACGGCCATTATCTCGGAAACCGTCAAGACCGATGCCGCCAATGGACTGAAATCGGTACAGGAGACGATTGTCGGCATGCAGGAGATCCGTCGCGCCTCCCGGATCACGGCCGAGGTGGTGGAGCACCTTTCACTGCGTGCTCACGACATCGGCGCGATCCTGTCGGTGATTGACGAAGTGGCCGAACAGACCAACCTGCTGGCCCTGAATGCCGCAATTATCGCTGCCCAGGCTGGCGAACACGGCAAAGGGTTTGCCGTAGTGGCAGATGAGATCAAGGAACTGGCCGAGCGCACCTCGACCTCAACCCGTGAAATAGCCCAGGTTATTACCGGCGTCCAGGAAGATACCGGTCGGGCTGTGGCGGCCATCAATCAGGCAGAACTGGCCATCGGTGCCGGTGAAGAGCTGTCCGAACGCTCCGGCGCTGCGCTTGAAAAGATCGTGGCCGGTGTCCGTCAGGCTGGTCTGCAGATTGACGCCATTGCCCGGGCCACGGTGGAGCAGGCCAAAGGCAGCCAGAGCATCCGGGTTGCCATGGAGCAGGTTGAAGAAATGGTGGAACAGATGGCCAACTCTGCCCGGGAGCATAGCCGGGGCAGTGACCTGATCACCATTGCGGTAGAACGGATGCGGGAGATGACCGGACAGGTTCGCGGTTCCACCAGAGAGCAGAGCAAGACCAGCGCCCTGATTGCCAAGGCCACTGAAGATATCACCGTCATGATCGACCGGATCCGGGAGGCCTGCGGCGCCCAGACCGTACACAGCCGCTCCATTGACCGGATGGTTGAAAACATCCGCCAGTCATCTGCCACCACCTCCCAGGCTGCGCAGGTCATGAACAGTGCCGTTACCGGACTTTCCCATCAGATAGATCAGCTTGAAAAAGAGATGTCAGGATTCAAGATATGAAAAGCCGTATTCACAACCGCTTCACCCAATTACACAAGCAGGGCGGCAAGGCCCTGGTCACCTTTATCACCGCCGGGGACCCCGATCTGGCCACCACAGCAGCCCTGCTGCCGCGCATGGCAGAGGCCGGTGCCGACATCATTGAACTCGGCATCCCATTTTCCGACCCGATGGCTGACGGCCCCACCATTCAGCGTGCCTCGGAGCGGGCTCTGGCTCAGGGTGTCACCCTCGAGGCGGTCCTTGCAATGGTCAGCCAGGTCAGAGAGCAGGTTTCGGCACCGATTGTGCTGATGGGCTACAGCAATCCGATCTATTCCTATGGCTGGCAGCGCTTTGCCCAGGATGCCGTGCAGGCAGGTATTGATGGTCTGCTGCTGGTTGATCTGCCACCGGAAGAGGCTGGTGAACTGCTGCCTGCAGCCAGGGCAGCCGGACTTGAGATCATCTTCCTGCTGACCCCCACCTCGGATGCGACCCGGATCAAGCAGGTCAGCCGCTGTGGCAGCGGTTTTCTCTATTATGTAACGGTTACCGGTGTTACCGGTGCCCGGCAATCCGTCTCCACCAGCCTTGAGCATGAACTGCAGACGGTACGCAACACCATCAGGCTCCCGGTTGTGGCCGGCTTCGGTATTTCCACCCCGGAACAGGCGGCCCAGGTGGCAGCCGCCGCCGACGGCGTCGTGGTCGGCAGTGCCATTGTCAAACTGTTTGAACAGTACCAGGGAGAGCCGTTGCAAACCGAAGTAACCGGATTGATCAGATCATTAAAACGTGCCATTACGCCGTAAGATTTTTTCCCGAGAGGATATTCCATGAGCTGGTTCAAGCGTGACAAGACAGGGATAGAAAAAAGCAGCACCAAACATGTCAAGGTGCCGGAAGGGCTCTGGACAAAGTGCCCGGGCTGCAGCGAATCCCTGCTCACCAAGGAGATTGAGGACAACCTGCAGGTCTGCCCCAAATGCGGGCACCACTTCAGAATCGCCACCCGCAAGCGGCTGCAGGCGTTGCTGGACAACGGCAGCTGGCAGGAATTCGATGCAGAAATGACTTCGATCGACTTCCTGAACTTCAAAGACACCAAGAGCTATCAGGAACGGATCAATGCCACGGTTGCCAAGGGCGGTTCCCGCGATGCCGTAATCTGTGTCGAAGGCAGCATTGAAGGTATTGCCACCCAGGTTGCCATCTTTGATTTTGCCTTTATGGGTGGCAGTATGGGCAGTGTGGTGGGAGAAAAAATCACCCGCTCTATCGAGCGAGGCCTTGAAAAAAAACAACCGGTAATCGTGATCTCCGCCTCCGGCGGGGCCCGGATGCAGGAGTCAATCCTGTCGCTGATGCAAATGGCCAAGACCTCTGCCGCCCTGGCCAAGCTGAAGGCCGCCGGCCTGCCGTTCATCTCGATCCTGACCGATCCCACCACCGGCGGCGTCACCGCCAGCTTTGCCATGCTGGGCGATCTGAACATTGCCGAGCCCAAGGCATTAATCGGTTTTGCCGGACCGCGGGTCATTGAGCAGACCATTCGCCAGAAGCTGCCGGCCGGATTCCAGCGTTCCGAGTACCTGCTTGACCACGGCATGGTTGACATGATTGTCTCACGGCTTGAGATGCGCAGCACCCTGGGCCAGATTCTGGCCATGCTCACCAAGCAGTAGGCGTGCCCGCTTCACAGCAGCTTTCCCGGCTTTTTGGCCGGCGACGTTTCAACATCAAGCCGGGACTTGAACGGATCACGGCCCTGCTGGAGCGCCACGGTCACCCGGAACGTTCCTTTGCCGCCATTCATGTTGTCGGCACCAACGGCAAAGGCTCTACCGCCGCATTTCTAGCTGCCATCATTGAACAGGCCGGTTACTGCACCGGCCTGTTTACCTCTCCCCACCTTGTCAGCTACACGGAACGATTTCGGGTCAACGGGGTTGATTGCCCACCAGAGCAACTTGAGGCGCTTATCCCGGACCTGTTTGAACAGGCCGGCCCGGATGACACGTTCTTTGAGCTGACCACCGCCCTGGCCTGCCACTGGTTTGCCAGGAACAAGGTTCAGCTGGCCGTGCTGGAAGCCGGCATGGGGGGACGCAGTGACGCCACTGCCGCAGTAGCGGGCATAGCCACCATCATCAGCCCGATTGCCCTTGACCATTGTCAGTGGCTGGGTAATGACCTCCAGTCCATTGCAGCTGAGAAAGTCGCCATTGCCAGACCGGGCAGTCCGGTTATCTCTGCAGTACAACCGCCGGACGTGCAGGCGGTGATTGAGGAGTACTGCCGGACAAACAACAACCGGCTCCTGCTGGCCGGCCGGGACTTCAACGCAACCAGCAACGGAGCTGACACCGGCCTGACCTTCACCGGCAGCTCCGGCAGCCTGAGCGGTCTGCACCCCAGCTTGAGCGGCAGCTATCAGACCGGTAACGCCGCTCTTGCACTGGCCGCGGCAGAACAACTGGCGACGCTCGGTTTTCCCATTTCCCGGCAGGCCATGCAGGCAGGTCTGGCCACAGCACGCTGGCCGGGCCGCCTTGAACGGCTCAGACTGGCAGATGGTTCCGAACTGCTGCTGGATGGCGCCCACAACCCGGCAGGTGCGCAGGCATTGGCAGCGGCGCTGCAGGAGCTTGGTAAACGCAGGATCATCCTGTTACTGGGGATGATGGAAGACAAAGACCTGCAAGGCGTATTGCAACCGTTGCTGCAACGGGTTCAGCAGGTTATAACGGTCAGCCCCGCGCAGGAACGCGCTCTTCCGGCCACCGAACTGGCTGCCAGGTGCAGGACGGCAGGGACTCCGGCCACAGCCGCAGACTCGGTTGCAGCCGGCCTGGAGGCAGCGCGGGCAGCAGCCGGACCCGGTGATCTGATCGTGGCTGCCGGCTCACTCTTTCTGGTGGGTGAACTCAAGGCGCTGCTGGCCGGTGTTCCCTGTGAAGCGGTGCGGGGGTAATGCGTCTCCCTGTAAACGTAAGACGTGCATGTTGTAAGGATCCTATCTTGAAACTACGTACCTGCATTTTTCTACTATTCCTGCTGATGCCGGCCCTGCTGCAGGCTGCCGAACAGACTGCCGCGCCCGGCATGACCATCCGTGCCGATGTCATGAACCATGACGCTGTCAGCGATCAGATCAAAGCCAGCGGCAAGGTTGAGATGATCTGGCAGGATATGACCATGACCGCCGATGAGGCCATCTTCAACCGCAGCAACCAGACCCTGGTGGCCAGAGGCAACGTCCATCTGGTCAAGGCCGGCGACACACTCTGGGGCGATCAGCTGGTACTGGACACCGAGACCGGGCGGGCGGAGATGGAGAACGGCCATATCTTCATGGCCCAGGGCAACTTCAGGGCTGACGGCCGACAGGTTGCCAAAACCGGTGATGATGATTATGCCCTGCGGGACGGCGGCCTGACCACCTGTGATGCAGCCGTTCCCAGCTGGAAATTCGGGGCATCGGAACTGGATGTCACCCTGGAGGAGTTTGCCACCGGCAAACATGTCATCTTCTATGTCAAAGACATCCCGGTCTTTTACTTCCCCTACATCATCCTGCCGGTCAAGCGCGAGCGTCAGTCCGGTTTCCTGTTCCCCAAATTCGGCAACTCCTCAAAACGCGGTGCCGCCGTTGATATCCCCTTCTACTGGGCCATCTCCCCTTCGCAGGAGGCGACCGTTAACCTGGATGTCCAGACCAAGCGGGGGGTCGGCCTGGGACTTGACTACCGCTACAAGCTCAGCCGTAGCAGTGAAGGCTCACTGGGCGGCTACCTGATTTACGACAACAACGAAAACAAGGAACGGGGCCAACTGGTGCAGTTCCACAAAGAACTGTTCTCCGACAGTTTTTCCCTGATCAGCAGCCTTAACCTGACCAGCGACCGGAACTTCCTGACCGACTATGGCGAAAAAAGCGGTGAGTACAACCGGCAGTACTATGATTCACGGATCGTACTGACCAAATTCTGGGATCACTGGCTGACCAGTGCCCAGACCATCTATACCCAGGATTACTACACCGGCAGCAACACCACCACCCTGCAACGTGCGCCGGAGCTGTCACTGTATGCGGTCCGGGAGCAACTTCCCTTCATCCCCAACCTCTATTTTGACCTGGACCTGCTGGCTACCAACTACTACCGCGAAAAAGGGACCGATGGCCAGCGGGCCGTGCTGGAACCACGCCTGACCTCAACCAACAGCCTGTTTGACGGCCGGCTGAACCTCTCCCTGTTCGGCAGCCTGCAGGTGCGGGGCTATAACACCAACCGGGTCGATCCCGGCCTCAAGGATGATCAACTGCTGGCCATACCAAAGGCCGGGGCCCAGATCAGCAGTTCCTTCAGCAGGATCTTTGACGCCTCATTTCTTGATCTGCAGCGCATGCGCCATGAGCTGGTTCCCACCCTCTCCTATCTCTACGTCGGAGATAAGGACCAGAGCAGTGTGCCGCTCTTTGACCAGCTGGACCGTCTGAATGCCCAGCAGACCCTGGCATTCTCCCTCGCCAGCCACCTGGGCGGCCGGATAGCCAAAAAGGAAGGGGCAGCAGAATACCGCAACCTGATGACCCTGCGTTTGTTGCAGAACTACAGTCTGAGCGGCAGCCGTACCGACCTATTGACCCTGACCGATGATTCCCGGCGTTGGGGCGATCTGACCCTGGAGAGCGAGACCTGGGTACATCGCTCTGTCCGGCTGCTGGCCGATCTCCGCTACAGCCATTATGACCACCGTATCTCCAGCACCGCCAGCGGCGTCGAATACAATGATCTGCGCGGCAATGCGGCCCGGATCAGCTACCGGATGGTTGACCGCCAACTTGACTACCTTGAAGGCGCTACAAGCATCGCCCTGACCAGGCCGCTCTATGCGACCTACACCACCCGCTACTCATTTGATAAACATGACTTCCTTGAATCCTACTACGCCCTTGAGTTCCGCCATCAGTGCTGGAGTGTGACCGCCGGCTACCGCGAACGCCCCAACGACAGGGCCTGGACCGTCAACTTCAACCTTACCGGTCTGTTCGGCATCGGCAACAACCCCACAGGAGGCGCACGATGAGACGTCCCCTGCCCAAACTGGTCTATGCCGATGCCCAGGGCCAGATCTACGACCACCCCTTTCTGACCATGGCCGGTATGAGTGGCCCGGAAGCGGTTTTACCGGAGCAGGTTGAACTGATCCCGCTGCCGGAAGGCAGCCGCCTCTTCACCATTCCCGGCACGCCGCCGATCGCCTGGGACAACCGCGCCAAACGGTTTACCACGGTGGAAAAGGCGCCCGGTATCAGGGGCAAACTGCAGGCGGTTTCCGCCTTCATGGCGCCGGGCTTTGCCCGTACCCTGCTGCCGGCCTGTGATTACAGCAAAAAGCAGGTGCTGCTGCCGCTCTGGTCCTATACCGCCGTGGGCTGGGATGAGGCGCAGGATTGCTTCGTGGTGGCCGCCACCAGGGTCGACAGCAATACCAACTGGAACCCGGAAAATTACGATGACCGGCTGCTGGACCCGCTGGTACGGCAGCGGCTGGCAGAACAGCCGGACAACCGCCTGCTGGAGCAGCTGGCCCGCTGTGCCATCGACTATCACTGCTTTGCTGCCAAGAATCTCTTCTTCCGCCGCTGGGAGGCACCGCTGCCCACCTCGCCGGTCTGCAACTCGGCCTGCCTGGGCTGTATCTCGCTGCAGGCGTCGGAATGCTGCCCCTCCAACCACGACCGGATCAGTTTTGTACCCACCCCGGAAGAGATCATTGAGCTGGCCCTGCCCCATCTGGAACAGGCTGAACAGGCGATCGTCTCCTACGGACAGGGCTGCGAAGGGGACCCGATCATGCAGGCCCCCACCATCGCCGAGGCAACCCGCCGTCTCAAGGCAGCCACCTCACGGGGCACGATCAACTTCAACTCCAACGGTTCCCTGCCGGAGCGGATAGAGGAGTTGTGCGACGCCGGTATGGACTCCTTCCGCTTCTCCCTCAACTCGGTCCTGGAAGAACGCTACAACGCCTACTACCGGCCCAAAGGGTACAGCTTCAGCAACGTTATCCGCTCCCTCAAGATCTCCAAACAGGCTGGCCGCTTTACCATGGTCAACTACCTGATCTCCCCCGGCGTGACCGATGCACCGGAGGAGGTGGCGGCGCTGAAACGCTTCGTAGCCGACACCGGGGTGGATATGCTGCAACTCAGGAACCTGTCCATTGATCCTGATCTCTACAACCGGGCCATGCAGGCCAACGGCCGGGGGATCGGCATGCACCGTCTGCTGACTGAGCTGAAGCAGGAGTTCCCGCAGCTCCAGTTTGGCTACTACAACCGCACCAGAGAAAACTTCTTCCCGCCCGGCTTTGAAAAGGGCTGGCCAATCTCAAGCAGCTAACAGATTCAGCACCATCCAGGTGCTCGTCACCAGGGCTGTCGGTTGTGCCGTGCAGTGTACGGCACACCGGCTACCCTTACCCCTCCAGTACAATTCCGATTCAAGCTCACCACTACCGCCTTAGCAGGTTGTTGAAAAACTACTGTGGTGCCCGTCTACGGCGTTGCGCGGTGCTCGCTCCTTCGCCTAACTATCTGTTATGTCTCAGTCGCTGTGCGCCGTGCGCCTTGTAGCCGAGCTTCCTCGTGACGTTTTTCAACAGCCTGTTAGAGACGGGGAGTCTGTCGCAGTCCTGCGCCTTGCACCGCTCCAGCCATGATTCTCCCCGGCCCTGCTGACAGGCCAGCCTGATTCCACTGCCAAACCTGCTACCGCCACCGGCAACTGCTGCAACAGCTATCTCCTTTACAAGCCGCTTCCAGCCTGGAACTCCTAGCCCTCCAGCCGATAGCCGCGGGTTGCCGTTGTTCACCCGGCAGGTCGTCCCCTGCTCGTGTCGGTCTGCACAGCCCGTGCCCGGTTCTTCTCAACAATCCCGGCGGCTTGCCCATGGCGTTCAGCTCATTTTGGTATTGACATCCGTCTAAATTCATATATGGTAGTCATATGAATACCCATGATGACAAACCCCGACAAGAACTGACTCAGCGCCAGAAGCAGGTGTTGCAGTTCATTACGTCATACACGGATGACAACGGCTTTCCGCCCAGCCAGCGCGAGATCGCCCGTCACCTGAATGTCTCGGGCACACTGCCGGTCATGAAGCATCTCGGGGCATTGGAGCGCAAAGGGTACATCAAGCGGGAGAGTGTCAACCGGGGCATCGCTCTGGTGCGGCCGGCCAACCGTTCAGTATCTCTGCCGGTGGTCGGTGTCGTGCGTGCAGGGCACCTTGCCCCTGCGATTGAAGATATTCAGGGGCACTTCGCGGTGGATCCGATGGCGGTCAAAGGAGATGACTGCTTCTTTCTGCGGGTAAGTGGCGATTCCATGATCAATGCAGGCATCCTGGACGGCGATCTGGCAATGGTGCGGCCGCAGCAGACTGCCGGCAACAAAGATACCGTGGTTGCCATGATTGATGGTGAGGTGACGCTGAAATGGTTCTACCGGGAACGGGACCACATCCGGCTGCAACCGGCAAACCCGAACATGGAACCGATCATTATCCGTCCGGAGGATGGCGAACTGAGCATAGTCGGCAAGGTAATCGGCGTGTACCGCCGGATGAACTGACCCAAGAAACCAACAAACCTTTCAGGAGCGTGAACAATGGAACCGATCGTCTTATTTGGGGTAGTGATACTTGTTTTTGGATTATGGCTGGAGTTTGAACCGCTAATTCAACGGATTGGCACGCTGATCTGCAGTAACACCATTGTGACACGACTAGCCGCCTCATTGGCTGAGCAACGGCCCTCCTACGGAGCCAATACATGGCTGGAACGCAAGGCAGGCTAGCAACAGGCCGTTTTAAACAACATCGCGCAGCCTCTCCAAGGCACAGCTGAACGGAGCATGGCAAAAGCGGCTTTGATTTTGAGGACCAGAACTGCTACTGTCGTTCCGGCTACGGCAACCGGAACAAAACTATTTCCTGCCCGTTTTTGAAACCGGGCGGCAATCAGGGGGTGGTCATGACACAACAGATTTCTCAGCTGGCAACAGTTTTCGGACTGTTTCTGACACTGAGCGCATCACCGCTTATCGCAGCAGAACCGGTCAACATCCAGGTTGCAATGCCGTCACTGACCTGCGGCAAGGATGGCCTGGAACCAAACGAATGCATCCTGAACGGCACGATGCGGCTGCGCGGTGCAGAGAGCCTGAACGGTCCGCTGCGCTACTTCTGTGACGTGCGTTACAGTTATGTTGCTGCGGGAAATGAGAGCCAGGCCATCCGATTTACCGGACGGGTCCTGTTCCATGGCGAGGAAAAACTGGTGCAGGGGCGCGCCAGGCGTGAACTGGCAGAGAAACTCACCCTGAAGCTATCCAGTAATGCCAGACAGATCGAGGTGAGCGAGATCGGCTGCGAACGGGAGTAGTCGCTACACGCGCCGTTATTTAAGCGTCTTCAGGTAGGCCATCAATGCCTGCATCTCGCCAGCCTCAAGGGTGGCAAAGGAAGGCATGGAGGTACCGGGATGGGATTTCTTGGGATAGGCTACCTTGGCCTGCAGCTGGGCTTCTGACATGCGGGCAGCCACCCTGGTCAGATCAGGACCGATGGCACCACCCCGCCCCCTGACCACATGACACATGGTACACTTGCGGTTAAACAGCTTCTCACCCGAAATATCTGCCCAGGCAACCCCGGACAACAGTATGGACACCAGCAGAACCAGACCTGATCTCATGACAACGATCCCCGCTTTCACTCTTTTCACAAACTGTAGCCTGCCGCCCATTAGATTGCAACAGCTTAAAAGCCCTGTGAAAAACGTCATGAGGATGGTTGGATGCCAGGCGCACGGCGCGCAGCGACCGAGACATACCACAGCAGGTAGACAAGGAAGCGAGCACCGCGCAACGCAGCAGACAGCCACCGCAGTAGTTTTTTCTGCCTGATGTTTTCCCGACTGTATATCCATATCCCCTGGTGCCTCAGCAAATGCGGCTATTGTGCCTTCAACTCCCGACCGCTTGAACCGCACAAGCTGGAGCAGACCTGTCATCTGCTGCTGCGGGAGATGGAACTGGCAGCCACGGTCTATCCCCTCAATCAGCCGCTCCGTTCCGTCTACTTCGGCGGCGGCACCCCTTCCCTGCTTGACCCTGAACAGGTCAGCCGCCTGATCTCCGGTTCGCAGGCCCTGTTTGGTCATTCCAGCACCATCGAGATCACCCTGGAGGCCAATCCCGGCACGGTCAGCCTTGACCCACTGACCGGCTATTACCAGGCTGGAGTATCCCGGCTTTCACTGGGAGCGCAATCCTTTAATGACCAGCTGCTGCAAACCCTGGGCAGGCGCCACACCGCAGCCGAAACCCGCAGTGCCTTTCAACTGGCGCAGCAGGCCGGTTTCAGCAGCATCGGCCTGGACCTGATCTGTGGCCTGCCGGGCCAGGACATGACTGGCTGGCAGCAGGATCTGGCAGCAGCGCTGGCACTGCAGCCGGACCACCTCTCGGTCTATGGCCTGACTATTGAGGAAGACACCCCCTTTGCCGGACGGTATCCTGCTGGATCAGATGCACTGCCTGATCATGACCTGTCTGCAGGTATGCTTGAAGAGGCTGACAGCAGGCTTACTGCTGCGGGCTATGAGCATTACGAGATCGCTAACTTTGCCCGCCCAGGCTGTCGCTCCCAGCACAACTGCGGCTACTGGCAGCGGGACGGGTATCTTGGGATCGGGCCTGGTGCCCACTCCTTTCTACGCCAGGGCTGGGGAATCCGCTGGGGCAATCAAGGCGATTTTGAGACCTGGGCTGCTGCCATCCAAAACAACAGGCTTGCAGCAATTGAACAGCAGGAACTGACCCGCGAGGATGCCCTGTCAGAATATATCTTTCTGGGGCTGCGTATGGCTGACGGCATCAGTCTTAACGGTTTTGCAGAGGAATTTGGAGAACGGCTTGAGCACCGTTTTTCAGAAGCGATCCATCAGCTGCAACAGGCCGGATTACTGACCTGCAGCCAGGACCGGCTCTGCCTGACCAAACAGGGGATGCTGCTTTCAAATCAGGTCTTCGTGCGCTTTCTCTAAACTATGCTATAAGATCTTCATGATCCCCAATCTCCGCACCACATACCGGAAATGGCGACCATGAAGAGCATTCCGGCCCTCTTCCTGCTCCTGCTGTTTTTCTGCATCAGCCAGCCAGCCCTGGCTGCCGATGATGCCTTCAGCCATATCTGGGGCGGCTTCAGCACCTCACTGCAGCTTCGCTCAGACCAGCAACGCCACAACACCGCCACTGCAGCCCGCGACCTGGATCGCGTGATTATTGCACCGGGCGAGACCTTCAGCTTTAACGAACGGGTCGGTGCACGGGACACAGGCAAAGGCTATCGCGCTGCGCCGATCATCACTGCAACCGGCCTGCTGCAGGATATCCCCGGCGGCGGCATCTGCCAACTGGCCTCCACCATCTACAATGCCGGACTTCTGGCTGGGATGCAGGTGGTGGAACGGCACCCCCACTCCCGCGCTGTTGGTCATGTACCACCGGGCCGGGATGCCACCATCGCCTCCTGGCGCAAAGATCTGAAACTGAAAAACCCCTTTCCCTACCCGCTGCAACTGCGCATTGCCATGAACCAGAACCGTCTGACCACCTCATTGTACGGACCGGTTGAGAAGCCGTTTTCCGTAGAGCTGAACGTCAGCCAGACCAGACTGGTGCCGGATACGGTTGTGGTCACCGGTACGGCCCATGCCCCGCAACAACAGGGGGCCAGCGGCTTTTCCACCGAGACCAGAAGGATCATCAAGGAAAACGGACAGGTGCGGGATGAGCTGATCTCCCAGGATATCTACCCGGCTCCCAGCCGGGTGGTGGCAGGGGCCAACCCATGAAACACTGGTTGCTGCTGATCTGTCTGTTCTTCTGCCTGCTGGTACTGCCTGCTTCTGGCGCAACCATCAGCCAGCCGGACCAGACCGCCCTGCTGGAGTATGCCAGGGCAGCCATGATCAGCCGCCTGGAAAAGAGGCCCGCACCCAGTCCGCCAGCAATCACCATTGGAAACCAGCGGGCCTGTTTTGTCACCTTCTTTGTCAAGCGGCAGGTCATGGCCTGTTTTGGCAGCTTTACTCCGCGCCATGCCACCCTGTTTGATGAGATCAGCGACAACATCCGACTGGCCCTGAAGAACGACAGTCGCGCCACCCGGCTTACCCCAGAACTGGCTCGCTCTGCCAGTATCCAGATCACCTTTCCCGGACAGCCGCAGCCGATCAGCGATTGGCGTCAGGTTGATCCACAGCATGAAGGCCTGCTGGTGGAGGCATCGGATGGCCGTGGGGTGGCGATTGTACCGGGTGAGGCCCGCACTGCACAGTATGCCTGGCGTTCTGCCCTGCAACGCTTGGGATTAAACGAACGGAGCAGCGGGATCAGGTTGTACCGGTTTAAGGCAGAATATATCAGGGGGCAGGAATAGAGACCGGATTGACATGAACAAGCTACAGACGTATATTTTCATCAAAATAATACGTCTATCCATTTGGAGGTTACCATGCAAACCAAGCTCACTCTTCGCCTTGAAGATCAGTTAATTGAACAGGCAAAATCCTACGCGGCACAAGCAGGGAAATCTGTATCGCAGATCGTTGCAGAATACTTCAAGCTGATCACTACTCAGAACATCAAAACCAACACTCCTTCAACACCAATAACGCAATCACTTCGGGGATTATTGCGGGAATCAAAGCTGGATGAAAAGGATTACAAAAAATATCTGGAGGGGAAACACCTTTGAAAATACTTCTGGATACAAACATCGTCCTTGATCTGCTGATGGACCGCATGCCATTTGCGGATGCCGCAGCAGAACTGTTTTCAAAGGTGGAAGACGGAAGCGCCACCGGGTACTTGTGCGGCACGACAATCACAACCGTCTATTATCTTGCAGCAAAAGTGGTAGGCACACCAAAGGCACAGGAAGAAATAAAAAAATTGCTGAGTCTTTTTGAAGTGGCTCCTGTTAACAGACATGTTCTTCAGTCAGCACTTGCCGCTGGTTTTGCCGATTTTGAAGACGCAGTAATTTATGAAGCTGCCCGTCATGTCGGAGCTGAAGCCATTGTCACTCGCAATCAGAAGGATTTCAAAAAGTCAAAAATACCGGTGTATTCTGCGGAAGAGACAATAAAAATACTGGCCTTACAAAGCAGTGATTAGCTGTTTAGGGTTTTGCGTTATCTGTCCGTTTTTTTTATTTCTTTGCGCTCTTTTGCGGCAAACAGTGGCTTTTAGGATTAATGGTTGAAACAACCGGCAAGAAGATCGGCAGCATGTCTTTCCAGGGTTGAAGTTTCGTAAATACGGGAAGTGTCCCTAATTTAATCATCAAATTATCTATACTGTCTCGCTTCAACAGAGTAGGTACCGTGATGGTAGACTTGATAAAAATGAGCTGAATAACTGTTCCATTTGGGGGGATGACCGGTTCACGCGCGCACGCGCGTGAACCGGTCAATTACGAGTTTGAATAAGATAAACGGAGGTCTCGGATGTCCGAGCATCGCTTGCTAACATCGCAACGGAACATGTTATTCACAGCAATTCAGAATAACGGATTAGATCCTGCTTCTTTCCATTGGGAAATGGCTAATAGCTTTAACCAACATAATCTTATTGTACCGCGTCTCATACACGTACAATCTGACGGATATTTCCAGTTCGAATTACAAAATGACGTTGAATGGTGTCAGTATTCTCCGGGACAGACTAAATATATTGAGCAACAGTACCCTGGGAATTGGAATGGCCAATATTCATATTTTTGTTGCTGGCTAAGTTACCTAAAGGAAGAGTTTGAAACCCCGGATTTATGGTCGGTAATAGCTGGTGATAGCTCTTTTGAAGTAAATATGAAATCGGATGGTAACGAAGATGAATCAAACAAAAAATTTAATTCATCAGAGCGAAAGCACATATCTCAAAATTTAAATGAGATTCGTGAATATTTAGTTACAGCACATTCTATATCAGGTTCTAGTCTTAGACTTATTGAAGAACGTCTCAAATACCTCGAAGATGCTGCGGGACGAGTTGGACGGAAAGATTGGATAAACTTAGCATACGGGGCTCTAATCAATATCATAGTTGGCGCTGCACTTGCTCCAACAGCAGCAAAAGATTTACTAAGAATGGCTGGTAGCGCTTTTGCCTGGGTGGTGGGACACTTACCACAAATTCCTTTTCCCGCATAAGTTCGGAACAAGTCGGAGTAAAAGAGATTCCAACTCTCGCGTGGACACGATCTCGGCTAAAAAGCGTTGCCGCGCTGATCACGCTCATAGCCGTTAAAAAAATATAAACACCACAGCCACCCATAGAGGAGTCTGTTATGCACCGCCTACTCACCCTGTTTTCCCTCCTGATTCTTTCCCTACGGGACACCTATGGGGTCAGGCTTGACTTATCGACATTTTGAGAATGAATGAGGGGCGGACACCTGTTCAATAGAGGTATGACCAAAACTATCCTGTAGCTGTAGCCTGGTAATGGGGCTTCACCCACAGTTCTTTGACAGGTCATACAATGTAGGCGACAAAAACTTAATGGGCAGCTTCAGCGTGAAGTTTGAGTCCCAAAGCCGAAACAATTTTGAGAATTGTATCAAAACCTGGAACTCTTTCTCCGGAGAGGGCCTTATAAAGACTTTCACGGGAAAGACCGGCATCACGAGCCACCTGCGACATCCCCTTGGCACGGGCAATATCACCGAGGGCCTTGGCAATAAAAGCGGCATCGCCATTGGCCTCTTCAAGGGAAGCTTCAAGATAGGCTGCCATTTCTTCCGGAGTACGGAGATGCTCGGCAACATCATAACGACTGGTAGTTGTTCTGGTCATTTCTAACTCCTATAATTTCTGTGCAAGGCGAATTGCTGCCTTGATATCCCGAGATTGGTTGCTCTTGTCACCACCAGCCAGCAGGATGATCAACTCGCTGCCGCGTTGGACAAAATAGACACGATAACCGGGACCGTAGTTGATTCTCATTTCCGAAATACCTTCGCCAACAGGCTTGACGTCGCCGGCATTTCCCGAGGCAAGACGTTCAATCCTGACCAAGACGCGAGCCTTGGCTTGGATATCACGCAGGTTGTCAAGCCAGTTGGCAAATTGTTCAGTTTTACGGATTTCAATCATAAGCAAACTGTATCCCTATGGCTACAATCTGTCAAATATATAAGTTGACAATAACCACAACCCAAATATCGACAAGACCCGCCGAGGGCGGGTCAGCCTCAGCCCCGTTAACAAAAAGACAAGCACCACAGCCTCCCTTAGAAGGAGTTACCCATGCAACGCCTACTCACCCTGTTTTTCCTCCTGATTCTTTCCCTACTGACTGTTATCCCGTCAGGTGCCGCACCTGTAGCAACCGGCCCGGTGCCGGTGCAGATCACAGTGATGGCAGCCGAGACCAACAAGCCGATACCTGCCGCATCTATCGAGTTTCGGGAGAACACGGGACCGGGCAGGGTTGTTGCCAACCTGACCGTGGATGCCAACGGCAGCGGAACCGTCAGTCTGCCCAAGGGGACCTACTACTACCTGACCAGGGCTGCTGGCATGGGCACCACCCGCAACTACCTGTATCTGGATGGTCAGGAAAAGGCCGAGGCCAAGGTCTGGCTGAACAAGGCTGCCGCCATTTCCGGGCGTCTGGTGGATAGTACCGGCAAGCCGCTGGCCGGGTTCAGGATGCTGGTTGACCGGCTGTTCAGCGCCACCACCGATGCAGGTGGCAGGTTCCGTTTTGACAACCTTGACCCACGTGGCCATGACCTGATTCTGGAGCAACCGGGCTGGGTGCTGGAAAAATCCTTCTATCCCCAGCCTGCTGCAGGTGAAGACAAACAGCTGGGCAATCTGACCGTGCGCAAGGCAGGCACGGTGGAGATCAGCGCCAGCCTTTCCAGCAACCGGTATATGAGCTCTGCTTCCGGTGTCTCGCTGTCTTTGAACGGCGGCACTGTCTGGCGCAGCGACAAGCTGGACAGCACTGGCAAGCTGAAGATCGGGATGCTGCCACCGGGCAGCTATACCGTTGCCGTCTCTGATGAACGGATGGAGCGCACTGAGCAGCAACTGACCCTGAAGGAAGGGGAACAGCAGCAGCTGTCCCTGGTTGCCAACCCCAGGCCTCCCTCACTTGATGTTGAGCTGTACGGCGATGTGATCCTGTCCAATAAGGCGGTAGCAGTCAGGGTGTACGGCCTCTGGGTCACCAAGGCACAGGTCACTATCAACCGGATTGCTCCTGAGGCGATCATCAACAACTCGGTTAACCTTGCCAAGCCGGAGGAGATCCCGGATCACCTGCTGAAGCTGCAGAAGAAACTCAGCATTACGTTGAAGCCGGGCAAGAATGAGCACCGCAACCGGGCACGCTTTAAACTGCCTGCGCTGCCTCCCGGTGCTTATCTGGTGCAGTTGCAGGGGGATGGGGCAGTTGCCAAAGTCGCCTTTATTGCCACGGACCTGGGGCTGGTGGCCAAGACCGCGCCTGACCGCACCCTGCTGCAGGCCCTGGACCTGAAGAGCGGCAAGCCGCTTGCCAGGGTGGCCTTCTATGGCTCCGACCCTGCCAGGGTAGCAACAACCAGCAAGGCAGATGGCACGGCCTTCTGGGAGATCAAACAGCAGGGGCAACGGGTTGTTGGTCGCCTTGGCAACAGTCTGGCAGTGCTCTCTTTGGGGGCGGATGAAGGGGAGCAGAAAACCAGCGCAATCAAAGGCTATCTCTATACGGAACGGACCGCCTACCGGCCGGGCCAGACCGTTTTTTACAAAGGTGTGATGCGTCAAAAAGCCGGGGATGACTACCAGTTACCCTCCGGTGGTCAGATCACCATCAAGGTGACTGATTCCGGCGACAAGACTGTGTTTGAAGAGGCTGTCAAAAGCTCACCATCCGGTTCATTCCATGGCCAGTTCAACCTGCCTGCAACCCCCACCCTGGGGGAGTACAGCATCTCTGCCGGCAATGGGGCAGACTCATGGCAGGGCAGCTTCAAGGTGCTGGAGTACCGCAAACCGGAGTTTGAGGTAAAGCTGCATGCGGATCAGCAGTTCCCGCTGTCCGGCAGCCAGATCCCGGTCAAACTTTCAGCCCGTTACTACTTTGGCGCACCGGTGGCTGAAGGGAAGATTGTCTGGCGGGTTTATTCCCAGCCCTGGTACGCTGATGAACGGGCCGGAGGCGGCTTTGGCGAGGAATCATACCAGTATGACGGCTATAATGAGTTTGTCAGTGAAGGTGAGGCAAAGCTGGACCCCAATGGTGAGGCCACCATCACCGTAACTGCCAAAAACCATGAACAGCCGGTCAGATATTCCATTGAGGCTGATGTGACCGACAACTCCTCCCGCCAGGTAAGCGGCTCAACCAGCCTGACCGTGGTACCGTCGCTACTGGATATCAGGATCAAGGGAGAGCAGTACCTGCTGCAGCCTGGTAAGCCAAGCGGCTTTATTGTGCGGGTGGCTGACTGGCAGGGAGTTGCCAGGCCCAACACAGCGGTTGCGCTGATTGTTGAAAAGCAAGTCTATGACAAGAAAAGCCGCACCTATAGCTGGAAGAGTGTTACCACCCTGCATGATCGTACCGCTAAGGATGGGGCAACCCGAATCAGCTACAGCTTCCCTTCTTCTGACTACTGGCGGCTGCGGGCTGAGACCTTTGATGAAGGCAAGCGCCGCAGCTATGATGAAACCTATGCCTGGGTCTGGGAAAAAGGCAGCAGCTGGGCTGGCAGCTATCGCGAGCTGGAGGCGGAGTTTGACAAAAAGAGCTACAAGCCGGGTGAGACTGCCCGCCTGATCCTGCGGGCACCGGCGCTGGGCGGTTCGCTGCTGCTGACCCTTGAAGGACGCCGCATCCACCAGAGCCGGATTATCCCGATTACCGCAGCGGTGCAGGTGGTTGAGATCCCGGTCACCAAAGATCTGGCCCCCAACATCCATGTTTCAGCCAGCACCATAAGCAATGGACGGTTTTACCAACAGCAAGGCCTGTTAAAGGTTGAGTATCAGCCGGGCAAACTGGATCTGACCGTTACTCCGCAGCAGCCGGTCTATGCCCCTGGTGATACCGCAAAGATCACCATCAGCAGCAGGTCCGAAGGTAAGCCGGTTCCGGCTGAGATCTCGCTGGCTCTGGTGGATGAGGCGATCTTTGCCGTGGCACCGGAGACCCGCGAGGAGATCTACCGCTTCTTCCGTGGACGGCGGGATCACCTGGTCCGCACGATCAACTCCTTCCCCCGGCTCTACCTGGGGGGCGCATCAAAGGATCTGGCAAAACTGGCCGGTGCTGATGACCTGAAGGGGATCAAGGTCCGCAAGGTGTTTAAGGATACCGCAGCCTGGCTGCCGATGCTGGCCAGTGACAGTAACGGCACGGTGGTTGCCGAGGCCCAGCTGCCGGACAACCTGACCAAATGGCGCGCCACTGCGGTGGGGCATACGGCTGAACAGCAGTTTGGCAGTGGCCAGGCCAGTTTTATCAGCCGCCTAGCGTTCATGGCCCGTCTGGCGCCACCCCGCTTCATGGTGGCTGAAGACCGGCTGGAGATTCCTGGGCTGCTGAACGATGCCACTAATAAGGAACAACAGGTAAAAGGTCGCTTTGAGGCCACCGGTCTGACCCTGCTGGGTGATACCGACTTTACCGGTACGGTTCCGGCTGGCGGTTCTTTGCGCAAGAATATTCAGGTTACGGCACAGCAGCCCGGTCAGGCCCTGTTGCGGCTGACCGCAGCAGGCAGCGAGGGCAAAGATGCCCTGGAGTTGACCTTCCCGGTGCTGTCCCGATCCCTGCAACGTGAACAGGCCGCCAGCATTGCGCTGCGCAGTGGGCAGGCACAGGCACTGGTTACGCAACCCGGTTCAGCACTGTTGGACAGCGGCAGCATCACCGCAACATTCTCCCCCACCGTGGCGGACAGCCTGATTCCGGCACTGGAGTATCTGATCTCCTTCCCCTATGGCTGCGTTGAGCAGACCGTTTCCCGTTTTGTTCCTGCGGTCTATGCCCAACAGATGCTGACCGCCCAGGGACGGAATCTCTCGCCAACACTGCAGGCCAAACTGCCGCAGATTGTGGCTGAGGGGCTGCAGCGCCTGGCTGATCTGCAGCATGCAGATGGTGGCTGGGGCTGGTGGAAAAACGACAGCACCAACCCGCACCTGACCGCCCTGGCCATGCAGGGGCTGGCAACGGCCAAACGGGCCGGAATAAAGCTGGATGAGCAGCTTGTGCAGCGGGGCACCAAGGCACTGGAGAGCCAGCTTGACAAGGCCCGCCCAGAACAGGCTGCCGTGCTCTACCGGGCATTGACCGCCCACGGTGGCAACCATCCCGCTACCGAAAAACGTCTGATTGATGGTTTGACCAGCCTGCCAGCGGAAGCGAAGATCGCTGTTGCCGAGGCACTGGACAACCGTGGCCAACGGCAACAGGCAGCGCAGATCCTGAAGGGGCTGCAGGCACTGCTGCAACGGGACAGCGAGGCTGCCTGGCTGCCTGAAAACGAGACCGGCTGGCGCTGGGGCAGCTCATCCCTTGAGACCACTGCTGCATTGCTTTCAGCCACAAGCAGAATCATGCCGGAAGATGCCGCTTCAGCGGCACTGGCCCGCTATCTGGCCCGTAACCAGCGGGGCGGCTGGTGGCAGACCACGGTTGCCTCGGCTGCCGGGGTACGGGCCCTGGCTGACTTTGTTGCTGCAAGCGGTGAACTTGATGCCAGTTACACCGCCCGTCTGCTGCACAACTCAAAAGAGCTGGAGCGCTACACCGTGGAAAAAGGGCGCCTGACCGTTGGCCGCGCCACCCTCACAACCCCGGCAGTTGCCGGAGAAAACAGCCTGCAGCTTGAAAAATCCAACAACAGCGGCAGCGCCTATCTGAGTGCAAAGCTCACCTACCGGGTTCCGGTGGAGCAGTCAGCCAAGGCCGATGGCCTGCAGCTTGAGCGCAGCATCTACCGGATCAGATCCGTACAGAAAAACGGACAGTGGCGTCATGAATACGAACCGCTGAAAACGGGTGATCCGGTTACGGTTGGCGAAGATCTGGAGGTCCGGCTGACCGTTAAAAACAGTGCCACCCTTGAGTATCTGATCCTGGAAGATCACCTGCCTGCCGGTTTTGAGGTGCGTCAGGCAGACCGCGACCCGCGCTATGCCAATGAGGCCTACTACCAGGGCTGGTACGATCACAAGGAGCGCCGCGATACCCTGATGGCCTGGTTTGTTGGCTACCTGCCATCGGGCAGTCATGAGTTCCGTTTTGTGGTCTACCCGGAACTGAAAGGAAAGGTTCTGGCACTGCCATCAGCCATCTGGCCGATGTACCGGCCGGAGTTGCGCAGTGAAAGCAGTCCCTGGCAGGTGGAGGTGCGCTGATTCGGATGACCACAGCTTGAGGTTTATGATTCGGATGGTAGAATACTGACAGACTGGTGGCCAAAGGGTCATCAGATATCACGGTTTGAGGAGGTCGTAACCATGCAATGCCAGTTCTGCAAGGCTCAGGTTCCAAACGGCAGCACCAAATGTCCCCAGTGTGGCACCGTCCTCCCTGCTTCACCCCGAATCACTGCCGGTGATTTCGGGGCCAGCTTTAGCAACGCCACCACCATCTGGAAGGATAACCTGGGTGACCTGGTCTTGCTGACACTGGTCTTCTGCCTGGTGGCCTGGGTGCCCATAGCCAACGCCGGCTTCATTGCCGGGTACACCCGCTCATTGATGAAGGTCTTCCGTGGTCAGGGCAAGGCCGCTGTGGGTGATATCTTTAATGCCTGGGACTGTTTCGGCAACCTGCTGGTCTATCTGGTGTTGTACCTTGTCGCCGTGGTGCTGCTCTCCTTTATTCCGTTTCTGGGCACCCTGGCCGTGCTTGCCCTCTACTTTGTTGCCGCACCCGGTATGCTGGCGGTTATTGACAAGCGGCTCAGCGCCATTGATGCCTTTAAATGGAGCCTTGCCACCATCCAGAAAGATGCTGTCAACTGGCTGCTGGCCATTCTGGTGGGGGGCATTCTGGGCAGTGCCGGAGCAATCGCCCTGGGAATCGGCATCATCATCACCATCCCCTGGGGACAGTTACTGCTGATCAGCCAGTATGAGGCACGCAAGGCAGACTAAGATCAAGGCGTTCACCTGCAGCACCCGTTAACCAGACAACCTGATCACGATGCCATCCAGACCTGCGGCATCGTGATCAGGTTTCCATATTGTCATCTGCCGTATTACCCGTCATCTGCAACAAATTTACGCATATCCTCCGTGTAACGTTACCCGCTTTTCCCTTCCCGCCAGCGCTGAATGCCCTGTTGCAACCGTTCTCCGGCATTGCTGCTGCTCGGCATGGTTTATGTAGGGTACCAAGCGGGACAGAATTTCATCCGGACACACGCCCTTCTGTTGAGATCTCTACAGCTCAGCAAACAGCAGCTTCAACGGTTTTTGAAAAGACGGGAGCCTTTAGCTCACAAAGCCAGGGGATCATGGGGCTGCTTCAGCACCGTGCGGCGGCTTCTTCTGCTACCTCAAACAGCTCTGGTTCACTGCGGTGAACCGAAGGGAGACGAGTATGAGACAGGTAGCAATCTACGGCAAAGGCGGCATCGGCAAATCCACCACCACCCAGAACACCGTGGCAGGGCTGGCATCAATGGGCAAAAAGGTCCTGATCGTCGGCTGCGACCCAAAGGCGGATTCAACCCGTCTGATCCTGCATGCCAAGGCCCAGAATACCGTAATGGATCTGGTTCGCGAGCTGGGTACGGTTGAAGATCTTGAACTTGATGCCGTATTGAAAGAGGGATACGCCGGCATCAAGTGCGTCGAGTCAGGCGGCCCTGAGCCGGGTGTTGGCTGTGCCGGGCGCGGCGTCATCACCGCCATCAACTTTCTGGAAGAAAATGGCGCCTATACCGATGACCTTGATTTTGTTTTCTACGATGTTCTGGGCGACGTTGTCTGCGGCGGGTTTGCCATGCCGATCCGTGAAGGCAAGGCCGAAGAGATCTATATCGTTACCTCCGGTGAAATGATGGCCATGTACGCAGCCAACAATATTTCCAAGGGTATCCTCAAATACGCCTCTTCAGGCAAGGTTCGCCTGGCCGGACTGATCTGCAACGCCCGCAAGACCGACAAGGAGTTCGAACTGATCTCGGCCCTGGCGCGCAAGCTGAGCACCCAGATGATCCACTTTGTTCCCCGTGACAACCAGGTCCAGCGGGCTGAACTGCGCAGAATGACGGTCATCGAATATTCTCCTGAACATCCCCAGGCACAGGAATACCTGACCCTGGCCCAGAAGATTGCCGACAACAAGATGCTGGTCATCCCGACCCCGCTGGAGATGGAGGAGCTGGAAGAGCTGTTGATGGAGTTCGGGATCATGGAGGCCGAAGACGAAAGCGTGGTTGGCGTGGCAGAAGCAGCAGCCTGACAATCCTGCACTCAGCCAGGTAATAACGGCACAGGGGCCAGCGATCTATCGTTGGCCCCTGTGCCGTTTCTGTGCTACAGAAGTGGCCAGAAACCAGCCGGTGAAAGGAAACTGCAACCATGGCCAAAGGATACAACGCCAATCAGGAACACCTGGCTGAGATCAGCCGGCTGGGCAAGGAGCTGGCCAAGCGGGCCGGATTCCGCTGCGAGTGGTGCGAAAGCAAGGATGAGCTGCGCCCCTGGGACCATGCCCCGGACCGGGAACCTGCACCGGACACCCTGGCCCTGCTCTGCGGACGCTGCCGTGAGCTGGCAGACGGTGCGGCAGCGGACCCCAACGAGCTGCACACCCTGCGCAACGCCCTCTGGTCCGACATCCCGGCGGTTGCGGAAGGGGTGGCGCTGGTGCTGATCCGTTCCCGCCAGCCCTGGGTACGGGAGGCAATTGAGGAGAGCCTGATTGCCGAGGAGACACGTAACCGTCTGCTGGCCCTGCTTTAAGCGCCGGCAGCTGCATGAAAATCTATCCCCATTGCCACAAAATATGCTATAGAAAAAAACTTTCAGATGAATGAAATTGTGAAAACTCATTGAGGAGTCTCCCATGCCCAAGTTTATTGAAGGCAATCTCGACGCAAAAGGCCTGACCTTTGGTATTGTGGTCAGCCGTTTTAACAGTTTTATCTGTGAGCGCCTGCTGGAAGGGGCGATTGATGCCCTGGTGCGTCACGGCGCCAATGAAACCGATATCACCGTGGCACGTATCCCCGGTGCCTTTGAGATTCCCCTGGCAGCCAAGACCATGGCAGCCTCTCAGAAGTTTGATGCCGTGATCTGCCTGGGTGCGGTCATCCGCGGTTCCACCCCCCATTTTGAGTATGTCTCTTCCGAGGTATCCAAAGGGGTTGCGTCGGTCTCTCTGGAAAGCGGACTGCCGATCGCCTTTGGCGTGCTGACCACCGACACCATTGAACAGGCCGTGGAGCGGGCCGGCACCAAGGCGGGCAACAAGGGTTTTGAGGCCGCGGTTACCGCCATTGAGACCGTCAACGTGATCAAGGCGATGAAATAAGATGGGACTTCGTCGCGAAGCACGTGAACTGGCGCTGCAGATGCTCTACGCACAGGATACCCTGCAGGGCAGCCTGCGGGACACCCTGCGGGGCTTCCGCGAAGGGGTTGAAACCGGGGAGCGGACACGGGAGTTTGCCGAGGCCCTGGTGCAAGGTGTGATGGAGCATCGCGAGGCGATTGATCAGGCCATTGTGGCCCGTTCAAAAAACTGGGCCTTGTCCCGCATGCCGCGGGTTGACCTGAACATCATGCGGATGGCAGCCTATGAACTGATGTTCAAGCGGGACATCCCCAAGAAGGTCAGCATTAACGAGGCGATCGAGATCGCCAAGAAATATGGAGACAAGGAGTCTCCCGCCTTTGTGAACGGCATCCTGGATGAGCTGGAGGCCTGCCCCAAGGATGAGGAGCGGAGTGATACGGAATGAATGAGATCAAGGTTGGCCTGATCGGCTTTGGCAATATCGGTGCAGGCGTGGTCCGGCTGCTGCAGGAAAATGCGCAAACGGTACAACAGAAGGTGGGTAGCGGCATTATCCTGAAACGGATTGCCGACTTGGATATCACCAGTGATCGCGGAGTTTCCGTTGATCCAGCCATGCTGACCACCGATGTGAATGAGATTTTCAATGATCCCGAGATCAGCATCGTGATTGAGCTGATCGGCGGCTATGAACCGGCCAAGACCTTTGTACTGAAGGCGATTGAAGCCGGCAAACATGTGGTCACCGCCAACAAGGCCCTGCTGGCCCTGCATGGTGATGAGATCTACGCCGCTGCCGCCCGTAAAGGGGTTGAGGTCCAGTTTGAAGCAGCGGTAGGGGGCGGCATTCCGGTCCTGTCAGCCATCAAGGGCAATCTGTCCGGCAACCGCTTCAGCTCGGTCTTCGGCATCATGAACGGTACCTGCAACTACATCCTGACCCGCATGACCCAGGAAGGTGCTGATTTTGAGGATGTACTCAAAAGTGCCATGGAACTTGGCTACGCCGAACCGGACCCCACCTTTGACATCGAAGGGGTTGATACGGCCCACAAGCTGGCGGTGCTGGCCTCGCTCTGCTTCGGCACGAAAATCGATTTCAACGCCATTCACACCGAAGGGATCACCGCCATTTCAGGCATTGATATCCGCTTTGCCGAGCAGTTCGGCTACCGGATCAAGCTGCTGGCCATCGGCAAACTGACCGACGACAGGCAACTTGAGGTGCGGGTACACCCCACCATGATCCCGCTGCGCAATCCTCTGGCCGACGTGAACGGCGTCTTCAACGCCATCCACCTGACCGGTGACTTTGTCGGGCCGGTACTGTTCTATGGCCGGGGAGCGGGCCAAAACCCCACCGCCAGCGCCATTGTGGGGGATCTTGTCGCCCTTTCCCGCAGCATCTCTGCCGGTGTTCAAAACCGCAGATCCTCGCCACTTGGCTTCATGGACAATACCATCACCACCCTGCCGCTCAAGCCGATGGAAGAGATCATCACCAGCTTCATGCTGCGCTTTACCGCCCAGGATCAACCGGGCGTACTGGCCGGCATCGCCGGTGTGCTGGGCAAAAACGGTATCAGCATTGAATCGATGGTGCAGACCGCCCGACACAACGGCGGGCAGGCCGTACCGATTGTGATCAAGACCCACGAAGCCCGCGAAGGGGCGATTCGCACGGCCCTGGCCGAGATCGACAGCTTTGACTTTATCAGCGAGAAGAGCCGCCTGATTCGTATTGAGGACAATCTGGAGTAAGTTAAAATAACTTTATTGTTGCGGGAACGTGGAGTTTTTCGTTCTGGGTGCGACAGGCACGACATGGCGCGGAGGCGTACCGAACAGTACGCCGCACAAGACATGGCACAGCATGGCGTGGTCAGGACGGAAAAGAACCGTTCCCTTCGGAGGAACGATGCAGACAAAGATAATTTTGCCCGAGGATAAACTCCCCACCCAATGGTACAACATCATCCCTGACCTGCCAGGTCCGCTGGCACCGGTTATCTCCCCACGTACCGGAGAGCCGGTCACCCCGGAAGAGCTGCTGGCGATCTTTCCGCCTGCCATTCTGGAGCAGGAGATGTCCAATCAGCGCTGGATCGACATCCCTGAGCAGGTGCGTGACATCTATACCATGTGGCGTCCCTCCCCGATGTTCCGTGCTCACCGCCTGGAAAAGGCGCTGGGCACGCCGGCCAAGATCTACTACAAGTACGAAGGGGTCTCACCGGCCGGCTCACACAAGCCTAACTCGGCTATCCCCCAGGCCTTTTACAACAAGCAGGCCGGGATCAAGCGCCTGGCCACCGAGACCGGCGCCGGTCAATGGGGCAGTTCCCTGTCACTGGCCTGTTCTCTGTTCGGCCTGGAATGTACGGTCTACATGGTCAAGGTTTCCTACTTCCAGAAACCGTACCGCAAATCCATGATGCAGATGTGGGGCGCCACGGTGTACCCCTCCCCCTCTGAAATGACCGAGGCAGGCCGCGCTGCTCTGGCCGAAAACCCGGACTCCAACGGCAGCCTCGGACTGGCCATCTCTGAGGCGGTGGAGGATGCCGCTACCCACAATGATACCAACTATGCCCTGGGCAGCGTGCTGAACCATGTCTGCATGCATCAGACCGTGATCGGCCTGGAGGCGCTGGAGCAGTTCAAGATGGTGGGAGACTACCCGGATGTGGTGATCGCCTGCTGCGGCGGCGGCTCCAACTTCGCCGGTCTGGCCTTCCCGTTCCTGTCTGAAAAGGCCAATGGCAAAAAGGTACGCTGCCTGGCGGTGGAACCGGCCTCCTGCCCTACCCTGACCAAAGGTGTCTATGACTTTGACTACGGCGACACCGCCAAGCTGGGACCGATTGCCAAGATGTACACCCTGGGCCATGACTTCATGCCGCCCGGCATCCATGCCGGTGGTCTGCGCTACCACGGCGAGTCTCCGCTGGTTTCCCAACTCTATGCAGCCGGCCTGATCGAGGCCCGTTCCCTGATGCAGACCGCCTGCTTTGAAGGGGCCCTGCTGTTTGCCAAGAACGAGGGGATTGTACCGGCGCCGGAATCATCCCACGCCGTCAGGGCAGCCATTGATGAGGCGCTGCTGGCCAAGGAAGAGGGCAAGGAACGGACCATCCTGTTCAACCTGTCCGGCCACGGCTTCATGGATATGACCGCCTATGACAACTACCTGGCCGGCAACCTGGAAGACTACGAGTATCCGGCAGAGATGGTGCAGGAGTCATTAAAGCATCTGCCGAAGGTGAAACTCTAGGTTGAGATCGAGGTTAAGGTTGAGCAATTTCCTTAACCTCAACCTTAACCTTCATCTGGTGTTTCTATGATCAAAGTAAAAATCTGTGGCATAACCAGCCCCGAGGATGCCCTGACCGCCGTTGAAGCGGGCGCGGATGCCTTGGGGTTTGTCTTTTACAAGGAATCCCCCCGCCATATCTTCCCTGAAGAGGCGGCCCGGATCATCAACCTGCTGCCCCCCTTTGTGCAGGCAGTGGGGCTGTTCGTGAACGAGGCGCCGGAAATCGTCAACCAGGTCAGCCGCAACTGCAGGCTGGGACTGGTGCAGTTGCATGGCGACGAGACACCGGACTACTGCAGAAAGATTGAGCAGCGGGTCATGAAGGCCTTTCGGGTCCGTTCCCTGACCTGTCTTGATCCGATCGCCGACTACCGTATGTCCGGTTGCCTGCTGGATGCCTATTCACCCTCATTCTATGGCGGCACCGGCAAGAGCTTTAACTGGGAGATCGCCCGTGAGGCGATGACACGTGGCCACCGGATTGTACTGGCGGGCGGGCTGACCCCGGACAACGTGGCTGAGGCGATCCGCCAGGTACGTCCCTATGCCGTTGATGTCTCCAGCGGCGTGGAATCAGCACCCGGCAGAAAAGATGCAGACAAGGTACGAGAGTTTATACGCAATGCAAAGGAAGCCTTATAATGAAACAACCCGATAAACACGGCCACTTCGGTATCCACGGCGGACGCTATGTGCCTGAAACCCTGATGCCTGCCCTGAAGGAGCTGGAAGAGGCCTATGCTCACTATAAGAATGACCGCGAATTTAAGCAGGAGTTTCAGTACTACCTGCGGGAATATGTGGGCCGTCCTTCGCCGCTCTACTTTGCCGAGAAACTGACCAAACAGCTTGGCGGCGCGAAGATCTACCTGAAGCGTGAAGACCTGAACCATACCGGAGCCCACAAGGTCAACAACACCATCGGCCAGGGACTGCTTGCCAAACGGATGAAAAAAGAGCGGGTGATCGCCGAGACCGGTGCCGGTCAGCACGGCGTGGCCACCGCCACCATTGCCGCCCTGTTCGGCATGCAGTGCGAGGTCTTCATGGGTGCTGAGGATATCCGGCGTCAGGCACTGAACGTCTTCCGGATGAAGCTGCTGGGGGCAACGGTTAATCCGGTAACTGCCGGTACCGCCACCCTCAAGGATGCCATGAACGAGGCGCTGCGGGACTGGGTTACCAACATCCGTACCACGTTTTATGTGATCGGCACCGTAGCCGGTCCCCATCCCTACCCGATGATGGTGCGTGACTTTCAGTCGGTGATCGGCATTGAGGCCAAGAAGCAGCACAAGAAGGTCGAAGGCCGCCTGCCGGATGCCCTGGTGGCCTGCGTTGGCGGCGGCAGTAACGCCATGGGGCTGTTCTACCCCTTCCTGAAGGATAGCGGCGTCCGCCTGATCGGTGTTGAGGCAGCCGGGCACGGCATTGCCTCCGGTGCCCATGCGGCGCCACTCTGCGCCGGTCGCCCCGGTATCCTGCATGGTCAGCGCAGCTACCTGCTGCAGGACACCCACGGACAGGTCGCCAATGCCCACTCCATTTCCGCCGGCCTGGACTACCCCGGCGTCGGCCCGGAACATGCCTGGCTCAAGGACACCGGCCGGGCAGAGTATGTCTCGATCACCGACGATGAGGCACTGGAGGCGTTCCAGCGTCTGACCCGTGAAGAAGGGATCATGCCGGCCCTGGAATCCTCCCACGCCATCGCCCACACCCTCAAACTGGCTCCCGGCATGTCCAAGGACCAGACCATTGTGGTCTGTCTCTCAGGTCGTGGCGACAAGGATATCCATACCGTTGCCGATGCCTTGGGCGTAAAATTTTAATCTGGTTTTATACCTGTTTCAGTCAAACTAAAGCCGCGTTTCAGCGGCTTTTTTTGTTGACGAGCAGGGCCCATTCAGGTATCTAGCAAAAACTTGTTTTATTTTTAAGAGGGAGGAAGAACAATGCATCTTGTTGACCAGATTAAGCAGAAGGCACAGAAGAATCTGCAGACTGTGGTACTGCCGGAAAGTTACGATGAGCGGATGCTGTATGCCGCTGAAAAAATTGTTGCCGAGGGGCTGGCAAAGCTGGTGATCCTGGGCGACCCTGCCAAGATCCAGGCCGAAGCCGCTGCCAAGGGGATCAATCTGGCCGGTGTGGAACTGCTGAACCCGGCCGATTCCCCCAAGCTTGACCAGTACATCGCAGACTTTGTTGAACTGCGCAAATCAAAGGGAATGACCGCTGAAGAGGCAAAGAAGCTGCTGACTGCCGATGACAACCTGTACTATGCCGGCATGATGGTACGCAACGGTGACGCTGGCGGTGAAGTGGCCGGTGCCACCGGCACCACCGGCAATGTGCTGAAGGCGGCCTTCCAGACCGTCGGCCCTGCTGCAGGGATCAAGACCGTATCATCCTTCTTCCTGATGATCACCAAGACTCCTTCCTTCGGTGAAAACGGCATCATCCTGTTTGCCGACTGTGCCGTGAACCCCAACCCGGACGCCCAGGCCCTGGCCGAGATCGCCGTTGCCACGGCCGGCAACTGCAAGGCCTTTCTGGATGTTGAGGCTCGGGTGGGCATGCTCTCCTTCTCCACCAAGGGCAGCGCGGCCCATGCCGATGTGGACAAGGTCACCAAGGCAGCCGAAATTGCCAAGACCATCAAGCCTGATATCCAGATCGATGGCGAGCTGCAGGCTGATGCCGCCCTGCTGCCCAAGGTTGGCGAGAAAAAGGCACCGGGCAGCCCGGTGGCAGGCAAGGCCAACGTGCTGATCTTCCCTGACCTGGATGCCGGTAACATCGCCTACAAGCTGGTGGAGCGGGTGGCTGGTGCCGAAGCGGTCGGCCCGATCATCCAGGGCCTGGCCAAGCCGGTCAATGACCTTTCCCGTGGCTGTTCGGTCGACGATATTGTGAATGTCGTAGCAATCACGGCGGTACAGGCCGGTGCGTAAGTTTTAATTAACACGCCAATGCAACAACAAAAAGGCCGGCCCTTTCCAGGGTCGGCCTTTTTGTGTGCATCATTCAAGCAGCTTAGTAGGCTTCGCTGTTTTCCAGTACGTCCTTCTCGGTAACCGGAGCCCTGAAGACACGATAGGCCCAGATCTTGTAGAGGATAACCGTTGGCACGAAGATACCGGCCACCACCGTCATAATAGCCAGGGTGTACTGACTGGACGATGAGTTGAAGATGGTCAGACTGAAGGCCGGATCAAGACTGGAGGGAATCAGGTTCGGGAACAGACCGGCCACACCGGTAACCACCACGAAGACAATGGTCAGACAGGATGCGGTAAAGGCGCTGAGCGGTTTCTTGACCATCATGAAGCCTTGTACGCCAACCAGTGACAGCACGGCGATTGCCGGGGCAATGAATAGAACCGGAACCTTCATGTAGTTGTCATACAGCTTGGTTGCGTAGGCGGTGTAGCCCAGGAAGACCACAGCGATCAGCAGCAGCGGAATCCAGAGCAGCTTTGCCAGGTTAAAGGCACGGGCCGACAGTTCACCGGTGGTCTTGACGGTGGCATACAGGGCGCCATGTACGGCAAACAGGAACACGAACAGCAGACCGGTCAGGATACCGTAGGGGTTGAGCAGCGAGAGCAGACCGCCGTGATACCCGGCCGCATCCATCGGCAGACCGCTGAAGATGTTGCCAAAGGCTACCCCGAACAGCAGGGCGGGCAGGAAGCTGGAAACGATGATGGCGGTGTCCCAGCCACTCTTCCAGGCAGGGCTGTCGATCTTGCCGCGGAATTCAAAGGAAACACCGCGAACGATCAGGGAGAACAGCAGCAGCAACAGAGCGGTGTAGAGATAGCTGAACATCAACGCATAGGTGGTGGGGAAGGCGGCAAAGGTAGCCCCACCAGCAGTCAGCAGCCAGACCTCATTACCGTCCCAGACCGGCCCGATCGAATTGATCAGAATCCGCTTTTCCGTATCATTCTTGGCGATGAAGCCGGAAAGGAAGCCTATGCCGAACACAAAGCCATCCAGCATGAAGTAGACAGACCAGAGCACTGCCCAGAGCACGAACCAGGTGATTTGTAGGATTTCCATGTTACGCTACCTCCTTTGCCTGAATCATGCCTGATGCGCCTTTTGCAGGCCCCATTTTTGCGTATTTAATCAACAGGTAAATATCAATCACGCCCAGTACACCATAGAGTACTGTAAAGCCGATCAGCGAGAACGCAACCTGGGCCGCTGAAACAGCTGATGATGTTGCAACGGCAGTCTTCAGTACGCCGTACACAATCCAGGGTTGACGTCCCAGTTCCGCCACCAGCCAGCCCAGCTGAACGGTGATGTAAGGCAGCGGCAGGGCGGCCAGCATGATATAGAGGAAGATCTTGAAGTCAACAAAGCTCTTCCAGCGGGGCATGATAACCGCAAGCAGGGAGAGCAAGAGCATCAGGGTTCCCAGAACAACCATCAGACGGAAGCTGAGGAAGACCGGCAGCACCGGTGGACGCTCTTCTTTGGGGAATGCCTTCAGGCCTTTAATCTCCGCATTGGTGTCATGGAAGGCCAGGAAGCTGAGGGCGCCTGGTACGGATGCAGTGGCAACGGCATTGGTCTCAGCAGCCTCGTTTGGCCACAAAAGCAGATGCATGGGAGCACCTTTCTGGGTTTCCCAGACAGATTCCATGGCAGCAAACTTGGTTGGTTGGGTCTTGGCAATTTCAACCGCGTGGAAGTCGCCGGTAGCTGCGACGATGATACCTGCAAACAGAGAGAATACTGCAGCGGTCTTGAAGGAACGGGTAAAGAAATCAATCTCATTCTTTTTCAGCAGATGCCAGGCTGCGATTCCCATCACAAAGAAACCTGCCACCATGTAGCCGGAGGTCAGGGTGTGGAAAAACTTGATCAGACCATAGGGGTTGGTTGCCACAGCCAGAAAGTCAGTCAGTTCGGCCCGGTTGTTTCTCAACACAAAACCGACCGGTTTCTGCATCCAGCCATTGGCCAGCAGGATCAGCAGGGCAGACAGGTTGGTACCGAAGGCAGCCAGACACATGGTAGTGGCATGAGCCTTCTTGGAGAGTTTGTCCCATCCAAAGATCCAGACACCGATAAAGACCGACTCAAGGAAGAACGCAGCAGTTGCCTCAATGGCCAGCGGTGCACCAAAGATATCACCCACGTAGCGGGAGTACTCGGCCCAGTTCATACCAAACTGGAACTCCTGGGTAATACCGGTGACCACGCCCAGGGCAAAGTTGATCAGAAACAACTTTCCCCAAAACTTGGTCATCCGCAGGTAGGTTTCGTCGCCGGTCTTCACATATCTGGTTTCAAACCAGGCGGTCAGTACAGAAAGACCTAATGTGAGCGGGACGAAGATAAAATGGAACATGGTGGTGACTGCAAACTGCAGTCGACTGAGGGCAAGGACGTCCATGCTTCCTCCTTGTGTGGGTAGTCAGACGGTCATCGGTGTGCCGTCTTCAAGGAGTGTACTCGGACTTTTTGAAAAATCAAGCACAAAAAGACCAACTTGGTCTTTTATGTCGCAATGCATATATTTTGATATTACAAAACATATTGTTATTGCTGCTATTATTGCGGGATTACATTACGACTATTGCGCACAAAAAATGAGGATTATTTTTCAGGCATAGTGTAACGGGTCATGCAGCCCTGCCTCGGCAAAACCTTTCAGCCGCAGACGGCAGGAGTCACAGCGGCCACAGGAGAGCCCCTCAGGGGTCGGGTCGTAGCAGGAATGGGTCTGGCTGTAATCAACCCCCAGGGCCATGCCCTGCTTGACAATCTCGGCCTTGGTCAGATTGATCAACGGAGTATGAATAGTGAAGTGCCCGGTGCCTTCCACCCCCGCCTTCGTCGCCAGATTGGCCATCCGTTCGTAGGCATCAATGTAGGCAGGACGGCAATCAGGGTAGCCGGAATAGTCCAGGGCGTTCACGCCGATAAAGAGGTCATAGGCCCCCAGCACCTCGGCCCAGCCCAGTGCAAAGGAAAGAAAGATGGTATTGCGGGCCGGCACATAGGTCACCGGGATATCGTCAGCGACCCCCTCTTTAGGCACATCAATCTCGCTGGTCAGGGCGCTGCCTCCCACCTGGCGCAGATCAAAGGCCACCACCAGGTGCTCGACAGCCCCCAGCTTCCTGGCATTGGCGCGAGCCAGATCAAGTTCATGACGGTGGCGCTGGCCATAATCAAAGCTGATGGCGTAGGGGGCAAAGCCCTGATCACGGGCAATGGCGAGGCAGGTGGTGGAATCCAGGCCTGCGCTATAGAGAATGACTGCTTTACGCATGAAGAACCTCGTAAACGTTGACGTCACGCGGTGACGTCAACAGGTAATCTCACGAATCAGCCGGATCAGGTCATCCGACTCCTGCGACGGCTGGAAACTGGGGCCCACCAGCAGAGAACGATGGAAGACCTGTTCGAAACCGGGCACCTCCAAGGCAACCATGGTGCCGTCCGCCAGATGTTTTTCAACCACGTTCCTGGCGACATACCCGACACCGTCACCTTCGAGTACCGCCTCCAGAATCATGTTAAGGTCATCATAGGTCAGCACCCGGCTGAACGCATCCATTGACCTGCCTGCTGCCGCCATTTTGTCCTCAAGGATCAGACGGGAACAACAGCCATTTGAACGGACGCAGATATTTTTTGCCAGCAGTTCGTCAAGTGTCCATTGCTGCGACTGGGCGCCAAGGGAGGCGGGGCCTACCAGCAGCATCACATCATCCGGCAACCTGTCAATCACGGTCCCCTGAAGCGGGAAAAAGTCGCAATGTTCAACCACCGCCATCTGAAAGTCACCACTCTGCAGACCGTCCATGATCTTTTCAGGGTTGTCAAAGGTAAAACGAAAACTACTCACATCGGGCCGCAGCTCCATAAAAGCCCGCACGATCTTGGGAAGATAGGTCAGGCCAAAGGCCGGCGTGCAGCAGAATGAAACATTTCGTTCCTGCCTAAACTGCCGTAACTCTTCCGTGCAGCGGCAGCAAACGTCAATGATCGCCTTGGCGTTTTTCACCACGATCCTGCCGGCCGGAGTCAGTTGCAACTGGGGGCCGGAGCGGTCCAACAAGGCCAGTCCCAACTTATCCTCAAGCATCTTTACGCGTTTAGAGACCGCTGACTGACTGATATAGAGCGAAGTTGCCGCACGGGAAAACGACCCCGTCTCCACGGCAGCCACCAGACTCTTTAACACATCAATATCCATCCCTGTCACCGTCCCATAAAGATATCCAGATATCTGGATTTTACCCCTGCCAAACAGGAATACAGTCAAGAAAAAGTTTCGCAAACCGACTGTAGCGCAAATGTGGTAAAAAATCCATGTAAACCATCAGAATGATTGAACTCAATATTCACCCTGCATCTTACAACAAATTTACTAAAGAAAACAACAACTCCGCCTGCATTTCGGAGTACCCGGTCCTACATATGAATACCTTACATGTAAGATCAGTCCGCGTACGCATGTCACAGGAAACCTGCGTATGCCCCAACCAACGGCCGACAGGCCAAAACCTCAGGAGGTGTGTATGATGCAACGTTTTGTGATGACAAGAAGGAGCATGCTGTTCAGTCTGGCCGGCTTACTGCTGACCACCGCACTGACACTGTGGGGTTGCGGAGGTGGAGGCGGAACCAGCAGCTACACTGACCCCAATGCCTCAATCACAACGACAAAAACAGCAACGGCACTGATTGAACCGGCAACCCTTAAACAATGGATGGATGAAGGCAAGGTCAACAACCCCGACCCTGCAACCCGTGATCGGGTAGTGATTGTATCAGTAGGAACCCCGGCCAACTATGCCACAGCCCACATCCCCGGTTCGCAGTTACTGGACTCCGGGGCACTGAACCTGACCCGCCTGGAAGGTGTCACCGCGATCGGCACCATGATTATGGACGGCCCGACCATTGACGGACATATCCAAAGACTCGGTATCAACCAGTATACGACGATTGTCATTGCCCCGACAGGGACCGACACAGCCATGAACGCATCCAGGGTCTATTTCACACTTCGCTACTGGGGCTTCCCCAAAGAACGCGTAAAGATCCTCAACGGTGGCCAGACCGCCTGGACAACTGCGGCGGCTACATGGCCGGCAGCCTACGCGGTGACAGCAACCGTACCGACCATCCCGGCCTCCACTTTCAGCGTCAAGAACCTGTATAACGGCACAACCACCACCAACTTTAACCTGCGTTACTCAATCGGCGAAATGATCAACCTTGTGGACAAGATCAATGCCGGAACCATCAGCACCGGCGCAACCGGTGTCGCCATCATGGATGAGCGTGGCGGTGTCAACGTGACCACTCACCCGTACATTGCCAATGCAGCCACCTATAACAACGGAACCACCACTGTCCTTGACAGCCATATGAACTATTACGGCACCGTGGCAGGAACATTCAAGGATACCGCTGCATTAACCGCCAATCTTGCCAATTTTGGCATAACCGCCAACAAAACCATGACCTACCTCTACTGCGCCAGCGGCATGCGTGCCTCAACGGCATTCTTTGTCCTGGACGGCATCCTCGGCTGGCCGGTCACCCTGTATGACGGTTCATGGGGCCAATGGAGCGGTTACACATCCCTCTCAACAAGCCCGGTGGCTACGGCATGGCGCACCAATGTCAACACCTCTGCAACAGTGGCAATAAACAGAACCGCAAATGCTTCTCTGTATGATCCTGCCGGTACCGGCAACGTCAAACCGGCAACACTAACCATAGACCCAATCGCTAATGCCATCTATTCAACCATCACCGATCCCCGCGCCAACCAGATGCTGAACGAAGACAAGGCCTACTTCACCAGCGGCGGCACGACAACCGGCGGTGGCGGCGGCGGTGGCACCGGCAGCGGCTGCTGATCCAGCCGTAGAGTCCATCGGATAACCAGTCTATGACTCAGCACATATCAAAGGAGAAATCTTCTATGACTAAAATCGGTAAAGTAAGCGCTGCAGCCGCACTGATGCTGGGCCTGGCCGCACCGGCCATGGCCGGCCCCCAGATAACCTTCGGGCCTGATGATAAAGGGGTGCTGCAAATTGACTATAAGGGCCAGTTCCAGATGACTGTCCGTGACAGCGGTTCAGGCACCAACAACGATGACACAACCACCAACTTCAACTTCCGCCGGAACCGGCTGGCCCTGATGGGGGCCTATGGCGATATGATGAGCCTGTATGTGCAGACGGAGTTTGTGGACCAGACCAGCATCAACACTCTGGGAGTCAACAGTACGCCGACCAACCCTGAATTCACGATCCTGGATGCGGTTGTACGTTTTAACCTGCATGACGCCTTCAATGTCAATGTCGGTAAATTCAAGTACAATTTCTCGCGTGAGAACCTGGAGGCCTGTGAAATGCCTCTGACGCTGGACCGTTCCCTGTTCATCCGCGCCCCCTTTGTGACCACCCGTGACATGGGTCTGGCAGTCTGGGGCAACGTGTACAAGGATATGTTCCAGTACCGGCTTGACGTCATGGAAGGGCGGAAAGCGGCTTCCGGCGAGAGTGCTCCCAAATCCAACTTCCGCTACACCATGCGGGCCCATGCCTCGCTGCTTGATCCGGAGAACGACTATGGCTACAAGGGGACCTATCTGGGCAAAAAGAAGGTTTTGACCATCGGCGGTGCCATGCAGTATGAACCGAAGGTTGCCTACAGCAACGTGGCAGCAAAAACCGGTGAAAAGGATTATTACGCCTGGACCCTGGACGGTTTCTTTGAGTATCCGGTTAAAGATATGGGCACCATTACCGTTTCCGGTGCCTACGCCAACTACAAGCTGGACAACGCCTATCTGGGCGCCAACCCCGACACGAACACCATCGGACTGAACGGGGAGAAAAACGGCTGGTACCTCAAGGGAGGCTACATGCTGCCCAACCTGCCGCTGCAACTCTTCGGCCGCTACGAAAAGTGGAAATTTGCCCAACTGAACAACATTTACGACCAGCGGGTTGACTGGGCCGGCGTCGGTGCCAACTACTACATCTGGGGCCAGAACCTGAAGGTTACCATGGAGTACGGCATGACCATGTTTGACAAGAAGGGTACCTACAGCGGTCCGGATGGTACCAATGTACGGACCAAAGACTTCAACACCTTTATTACCCAGCTACAGGTGATTTTCTAACCATGCCAAGCCCGGTCGGGGGGAACGTGTTACCCCCTGACCGGACAACAACCAGATCAGGAGCCTACATGAATGTTCTGAAACTGCTTCCTGCCTTGATGAGCCTTGGCCTCTTTTCAATGGCAACCGCATCCATGGCTGACGAGATCATTATCACGCACCGCTCAGGCAAGATTCAGACGATACGGATTGAGCAGAACGGCGATCCGGTTGAACAGGTCAGTTTCCGCCGCAGCAAAGAAGAAGCTCAACAGGTTCAGCAACCAGGCTCGAATGCTGCAGCTGCCACCAAAGCCGTGCCTGATGCTGCCACGGCACCCTCACCAAAGGCGGCGCCTCCAAAGGTTTCGGAACCTGCCAAGGCAGCTGAACGGTCCGGGATTAAAATCAGGTGGGCACAACCGGTAGACTCAATGTAGCCCTGTCTGCCCATTACGAATCAAAAGGAGAGAAAACAATGAAGAAACTCATTTCCGTACTGACTCTGTCCCTCTTTGCCGCCACTGCTGCCTTTGCTGCCGAGGGCAAGGTGGTTTCCGTTGCCGATGGCCAGGCTGTGGTTGAAATGGGCGCTGATGCAAAATTCAAAGCAGGCGCCAAGGTAAAGTTGAACGGGAAAGCCGGCAAGGTTACTGCTGTGGACGGTGCAAAACTTACCATCCAGGCACCAAATGCTGCCGATCTGAAGGCTGGCGACACAGTCAAGGTGGACAAGGCAGCGGCAGCCCTGCAAGGCTGCTAAACCAGACATGGCAGCTTTAATGATTCACGGGGAGTAATCACTATGCACCTATTTCGTACTACAGTTCTGGCCTGCCTGGCACTTAGTACCTTTGCCGTAGCGGCGCTTGCCGCTCCTGTCGGTGTTGGCCGCGACGCCACCCTTGCCTCGCAGCCCAAGGCCAACAGTATTGCCGAACTGGTGGCACGCTATGACTCCAGTTCCTGCATCGGCTGCCATCAGCAGGCCCATGATGAATGGGCAAAATCGATCCACGCCCGCTCTATCTTTGGCACAGGACGTACTGCAGCCACCTTCAGGACCGCTATCATCAACGGCGCAATGGATTGGCCCGCCTCCGGTGTCAAGTCACCCAAGGATGTCAAGGTTGAACACCTGCAGGGCTGTACCAAGTGTCACCTGCCCCAACTGGCTGATGCAACCGACAAGGTTGCTCAGGAAATCGTGACCACGCTCTGGGATTGGGATGCCGCCATTAAAAAGGAAGATACCGACAAGGCAGAAAAACTTGAGAAGACCCTTTCCTCACTTAATATTAACTGCCTGATCTGCCACAACCGTAATGCCATTACCCACAAGTGGTCTGAAGGCTACCCCAAAAAGGATACGGTCTACGGCAGCAAGTCAGGCGAGCATATGGATGGCAAGTTCACCAAAATGGCCAAAGGGCAGATCATGTCTGAATCGATCATGTGTGGCCAGTGTCACGGACAGGGCCCCAACTTTGATCAGGAAAACCCGACCCAGTGTGCAACCGGCTATGCCAGCTACCTGATGGCCTATATACCGGAAGGGGGCAACAAGAGCTGCCAGCAGTGCCATATGCGTGAGAGCAAGCTGGGCCATAACATGCAGAGTTACCGCTCCAAGGAGATGGCTCAAAAGGCGGTTGAGATGCATGTGGAAACCAACTCGGTCTACTGGCGGGATAACACGACTATCCGTCCCAAGGCAGCGGTACGGATTGAGCTGACCAACAAGGCCGGTCACGGCATACCCGATGGCTGACCGACCCCCAACCGACTGGTTCTGTCGGTAAAAGCAAAAGACAAGAGTGGCAAGGAAGTATTCAACGCAGAACGTATATTCATGCCGATTCCTCAGCAACTGGGTAAAGGCGACCGGATGGGACGTGGTCCTTACGAAAAGAGCGGTATGCTGGAAGACACCAGCCTGCCGCCGTTGAGGACGATCACCACAACCCATGACATCTTCTTCCCGGTCAAGACAGAGGAGAAGGATGGCAAGAAGGTAAGCAGCATCAGCAGCGACACCCTGGATCTGGAAGTCAGGCTCTGGTATCTGCCGTTCGGCACCATGGATGATGATCCGTTCCTCTGGAAAGAGTTCAAAAAGACCGTAAAAATCAGTACTACCGGAAAATAACCGGCAAAACAAGCAACACAGGGATACTCACCTATCCCTCCTTCATGTGGTGCCGGCGGCTCAAACCGCCGGCTTTTTTCTGCAGATATCATCCTGTCACTGGCAAGATTCCCGGTCTGCTGCTATGCTGTCCCAAATTACCATGCGCATATTTTTTTTCTTCATATTTTTGATTTTAAGTACTTTTTCACTTATGGGCTGTTCTCCGCGCAACGCCCAACATGAACAGTGCTTATCCTGCCACAAGGGAATCGAACAGACCTCTTCCAGCCACAGTGGTTGTGTAACCTGTCACGGCGGTAATCCTGCAGCCAAGACCAAAGCAGAGGCACATCGCGGCATCTACGGTCTGTCAAACCGCTCCTATACCGGCCGCTGGGAATCGGGGTGCGGCCCCTGCCACCGTCACCAGCTTGAGCGGATGCAGAGCAGCCAGATGTTTACCGCGGCAGGCATGATTGCCCAGATCCAGGCCACCTGGGAGGGCGAACGCCCCGGTATCCGCTACGGCAGCCAGGCAGCGCAGTTATATGACACTGACGGCAAAGCGCTTAAGCAGCAGGAGGTCGCTCAACTGGACAACCTGTCAGGAGAACTGTACCGCAAGTTCTGCGCCCGCTGCCATCTGGCCAGACATCAGGACCCGGGCAACGGTGCCGGCAACCCGGCCGGATGCGCCGCCTGCCACTTCCCCTATGAGGCCCAGGCCACCTACAACGGAGGCGATCCAACCATGCGGGGTAAATCACCCCATGGCTCCAGCCATGCCATGCATGCGCTGCCGTCGCTGCAATCCTGTGCCCAGTGCCACCACCGCAGCGGGCGGACAGCCCTCTCCTACCAGGGTCTGATGGACGGCAACAACGGCATGGTTCCCACCCGCAACGGACAGCCGGGACCGGTCAGGGGCAGCGATCTGCGCAACTTTACCCATATCGCCCCGGATATCCATTACACTGCCGGTATGGACTGTATTGACTGCCACACCTCACGGGAAGTCATGGGGGAGGGCTATGCCTCAGCCAGCCTGCACGGGCAGCTTGAGGTCACCTGTGAAGACTGTCACGGCTCTGTTGACAGACCACCCCGCTACCGTGCCATTCTCCGCGAAAATGAAGATCCGGTTCGGGAATCCCGTTCCTACCCGCTGCAGATGCGGCCAGGCATGGAGATGATCCTGACCTCCAAAGGGCGCCCTTTCTCAAACGTCTTTCATGTCGACGGCAATGTCGTGGTACAGGTCAAGCAGAGCGGCAGGCTGCTCCGTTCCAAAGTCATAACCGGCACACCTGAACATACGGTGACCGGACATGGCCGCCTGACCTGCACGGCCTGTCACTCCCGGACTGTGGTGCAGTGTTACGGCTGCCATACCCAGTATGACCGGGAAGGTAGCCAGATGGATTTTATCAAAGGGGTGGAGACACCGGGACAGTTCAGCGAGACCGAGGATTACCGCACCCTCTACCCGTTTCCCCTGGCCCTGAATCAGAAAGGCCGGATCTCGCCGGTCACCCCCGGCTGCCAGACCTTCGTGACCGTGGTTGATGAGCAGGGCACGGTGTTGCAGAATGAGGCGATCATGCAGTACAAAGGCAAGCGCCAGCTGCGCTTCGCACCGTTCCACGGCCACAACACCGGCAGGCAGGCCGTGGGATGCGCCCAGTGCCACGCCAACCCCGCCTTCCTGGGATTCGGCCAGCATATTGTCGAGGGACGCAGCATCAAAGGGACCTTAATCTGCGAGCTTTCAGACAACAAGCCGCTGGACGGTTATCTGACCATGCACAAGGGACAGGTACAGGCCTACTCGGCCATCACCCGCGCAAACGCCCGGCCGCTCAACCAGCAGGAAGTGCAACGCACCCTGCAGGTCAACCTCTGTCTGGTCTGCCACACATCGGCCAAAGACCCGATCTACCGGAAAAGGATCAACTACCGTGACCTGGACGATACCGTTCATCGCCGCCTGCTGGCTCCTCGTTAGCTGCCTCACTGCCGGGGCTGCCGATCAGTGCCGGCTCTGCCACGCTGCCGGCATACAGATCAGTGGTATTCACAGCAGGGTGGCCTGTCAAGACTGCCACCGGAACGGCCGGCAGCTTCTGGCTGACCCCGCTGGCCGGGACAACGGCTCGGCAGGGTGCGTACGGTGTCACCAGGGCTACCAGCGGATGTATCTGCATGCCATGGGAACCCGCACCAAGGAGCAGGGCTTCATTGCCCGCAGCTACAGCCGGGTTGACCGCAGCTTTGAGCAGAAGAACTGTGCCGGCTGCCATCTGCAGGGCTGCCGGGACTGCCACGGCAACGGCCATGCCATCAGCCGTCCCAAGGCAGATACCTGCTCAAAATGCCACAAGGGTTACTACGTGGGCTGGGATTACTTCGGTCGGGCTCCGCGGGAAGAGCATGAACGCTACCAGCGTGGCCGGCGGTTGGAGGGGGAAACCTTTCTGAAAATGCTGCCGGATGTGCATCAGCAAAAGGGCATGACCTGCTCTGCCTGTCACACCATGCAGAGCCTGATTGCCGGCAGGACCGCAGCCAGGTCCTGCAGAGACTGCCACCACCCCAGCAGCACGGTGCTTGAACACCGGATCGCAGCGCACCTGGAAAAGCTGGAATGTGCGGCCTGCCACGCCGCCTGGGCCGCCCAGGAATACGGCACCTTCTATTTGAGATTTGCCTCCGGTTCTGTTGAAGATCCGTATCAGGCGCTTACCTACACCCAGAACGGCTATGCAAAAAGTGCCTACCTGAGGCGGCAGGACCTGCCGCCGCTGGGGATCAACAGTCAGGGAAAAGTAGCACCGATCCGGCCGCAGTTCATCGCCTATTACAGCCGGCTTGCAAAGGGCAGGTCAGCAGGACAGGAAAACCTGCTCCTGGCTGCAGAATGGCGGGCCTTTGCCCCCCATACCATCCAGCGCGGCACCGTGATGTGCGACGGCTGCCACGACAATCCACGCCGTTTTCTGCTGGAGCGTCCCCAGGACCGGATTTATGATCTGCAGAAGGACGGTATGGGACTTTCATCTTTCTGGGATCAACGTGGGCAACGGATGGTAAACGGCAGTTTTCTGAATGAAGCGCGGTACCGGCGGCTGGCCGCCAAATCTGACACCTACAAAAAGGCCTACGTGGAAAAATGGAAAAAGTTCGTCACACCCGCCGCAGCTTCATCACCACGCTGATCACCCTGCCGCTGGTAGCGGCAGGCCTGTGGCGTTTTCTGACCCCCAGGGGCATCAGGAAGCCGGTGCTGTTGCGTCTGCCGCTTGCCGACCTGCCGGCAGGAGGAGCACTGGTGTTCCGCCAGGAACGGATTGCGGTCATGCGGGAAGGAAACGATATCGTTGCGTTTAGCCTGGTCTGTACCCACCTGGGCTGCACCGTCTCGGTCACACCGGAAGGGATGGTCTGCCCCTGCCACGGCAGCCGTTTTGACCGGAGCGGCACGGTACTGGCCGGACCGGCAGAGCGTCCGCTACCGCGGCTGATCGTTGAGCAGGATGACGCCACGCTGGTGGTGCGGGGGTAATTTCGATTCCAGTTCAAGGGTGATATCAAGGCGGTGAGGAAATAGGCGACGCAGGCGTACACGCAGTACGTTGAGGAGCCGGTGACGAACCAACGAAGAGAGCGCCTTGAAATGGAATCGGAATAAGGGAGGATTGCACCTTGTTCAAAGAGTTTCTCAAACACCTCTTTCCCAGAGTGGTACTGGAGCAGAATCTCAGGATCAGCTACACCCTCTGTCTGGGCGGCCTGGCCTTTAGCAGCCTGCTGCTGCTGGCACTGTCCGGCCTGCTGCTCCTGTTCTACTATCGCCCCGGCGCTACAGAGGCCTACAACTCGATCATCTTTCTGGAGTCAGCGGTCTATGGCGGCCGGTACCTGCGCAGTCTGCACCGGCTGGCATCCCACCTCTTTCTGGTCCTGATCATGCTGCATACCCTGCGGGTGGTACTGACCGGCGCCTTTGCCCCGCCCCGTCAGCGCAACTGGATTATCGGCATCTGCCTGCTGGGGCTGGCGGTCTTTGAGGCCTACACCGGGTACCTGCTGCCGATGGATCAGCTGGCGCTCTGGGCCACCCAGACCGGCATGACCCTGCTGGAAACCATACCGCTGGGCAGTTTTCTGCGCGACATGCTGGTGCCTGACACAGTGGGAGGACCATTATCCCTGATCCGCTTCTATGTGCTGCATGTGGTGGTGCTGCCGATGATCACCATCACGCTCTGTCTGTTGCATTTTTACCTGGTCCGCAAGCAGAAAGGGCTGCTCCCCTACCTATGAAGAACTACATCAAGAGCTCACCGCACTTTTTCCGCCTGATACTGCGTGCTTTCTGGCTTTGTACAGCAGCGCTACTGCTGCTGGCAGCCCTGATCCCTGCGCCGCTTCAGGAACCGGCCAGACTGGCGGTTGTGCCCAATCCGGTCAAATCCGCCTGGTTCCTGCTCTGGATTCAGGAGCTGGTCAGCTACCGGGTCTGGCTGATCTATCCGGTGCTGCTGGCCGGCCTGTTCCTGATCGCCCTGCCCTGGCTGATCACCAGGACGCCTGACAAGGCGGCCTGGTTCGGCCCCCGGCATCGCCTGGCTGCCGTTACCGCACTGCTGCTGTTTCTGGGAATACTTGTTCTGACGCTGATCGGACTGTTTTTCAGGGGGGAAAATTGGGCCTTCGTGCTTCCGTTCTGACAACGGTTCTGCTTCTGATCTGGCTCTGTTCAGCTCAGGCGGCTCCCCGCGACCTCTGCCTGGACTGCCACCCGGCACACTATACGGAACAGGGCAGTTGCCGGTACTGTCATCGGGGCAACCCGCAGACCAGCCGGAAAGAACTGGCCCATGGCAACCTGATTAAAGGTCAGCAGGCCAGCTTTACCAATCCCCGATCAGCAAGCCTTGTGGCCGGGAAAAAACTGGCTGATCAGACCGCCTGCCGTCGCTGCCATACCCTGGCAGGCACAGGCAACCGTTTGGCATCAAACCTGGACAGCCTGCTCTGGACCACCAAACCGGAGCTGATCCGTAAGGCCCTGGTGGAACCGGCCCAGCAGATGCCTGATTTTCATTTTTCACCACCGGATCTTGATCGTTTGATCACCGCCATCCTGGCGGGGGGGCTGCAAGCTGGCAAGGCCACCCGGGAACCTCCGCTGCTGGTCCATTTCAGCAACCTGCAGACAGGCCAGCAAACGTTCTTTACCAGACAATGCGGCGGTTGCCACAAACTGCTTTCAAAACGGGACGGTGGACTGGGACGGGGCATTGCCGGCCCCAACCTGTCCGGCCTATTGACCAGGTTTTATCCCCCCACCTTCGAAAACGGCAGCAGCTGGAGTGAAGAACGGCTGAAGCGCTGGCTGAAGAACCCGCGGGCCATCAGGCCTCAGACGCTGATGCGCCCGGTACCACTCAACGATGAGGAGTGGCGGCAGCTCCTGCAATCCCTGGCTGTTGACTAACTAGGTGGTTTCGTCAAGCACCTGCTTGACCTCGCGGGCGCATCATCTACCCCGTGGGGACAGCTCCTTGCAGCGCCCCAGGGTGCAGGCGCCGGTCATGCGGCGAATATCTTCCATTGTAATTGCACCGTCTTGTTTCGCCTGCCGGATAGCTCCGGCCGTCACCTTGCTGCACCAACAGATCATCTCATTATCTTGCATCTATAGCATCTCCTGAAGCAGTTCCTGCGGTTAGCAGGCTGTTGAAAAACGTTATGAGGAAGCACGGCTACAAGGCGCACGGCGCACAGCGACTGAGACATAACGTATAGTTAGGAGAAGGAGCGAGCACCGCGCAACGAAGTAGACGGGCTCCGTAGTAGTTTTTCAACAACCTGTTAGTGATCGTGACCGCAGCACGCTTCCTGACGCTGCCGGTGCTGCAGCGGTTTGATCAGCGGCCCGCCGTTGCAGTCACTGCACTCAAGCTGAATGGTGGTATGGGTGATATGAAAGCGATGTTCAAGGGCGTGTTCAACCCGGTGCAACAGATCGCTGCGCCGATCATCATAGCCTGCTGCGATCTCAACATGCACGGAGAGTGCGGTGATGTGCGAACAGACCGACCAGACGTTCAGGTGGTGCAGGTCCTGCACCCCTTCTACAGCACGGATGGCTGCTGCCACCTCTGCCAGATCCAGCCCACGGGGAGCCCCTTCCATCAAAATATGTACCGAATCCCGCAGCACCCGCCCAGCCCCGGCAAGGATCAGCAGACCGATGGCGGCCGACAGCAGGGCATCCAGCAGGTACCAGCCGGTATAGTACATCACGATCCCGCCGATGATGACACCGACCGATGCCGCAGCATCCCCCACCACATGCAGGAAGGCGCTCTTCACGTTCAGGTCGTCATGGCTGTGGCTGTGCAGGGTCTTGGCGGCCAGCAGATTCATCACCAGACCGATCACGGCAATCAGCAGCATCGGCCCGCTCTTGACCGGTTCCGGAGCGGCAAAGCGGCCCCAGGCCTCAGACAGAATTCCGATCCCCATCAGAAAGACAGTCAGGCCATTGATAAAGGAAGCGAACACCTCGGAACGGTGGAATCCGTAGGTATGTCGTTCCGAGGTAGGCAGAGCGGCCAGTTGCACGGCAGCCAGTGACAATATCAACGCAAACAGATCCAGAAAGACATGGGCGGCATCGGACAACAGCGCCAATGAGTTGGTCCAGAGACCACCCGCCACTTCAGCAACCAGGGTTACCGCCGTCAGGGCAATGGCAACCTTGAACTTGCCGCTGATATGGCTGTCAAGCGTGGTCACAATGAACTCTCCTTGGCCGCTCCACAGGAGCAGCTGCAGGAGCATGCCAACCCCCTGGCCTTGCCAAAGGACTCCCGCCCCTCCTTATAGGTCAGCCAGGAGATCACCAGCGCACCAACGGCATCAAAATAACCGAGCCCGGTCAGTTCATACCCCACACTGGCAATCATCAAGGCGACCGACAGATACATGCAGGCCCTGGAACAGGCCACATCAGCCATGATTGCCGGTGAGGCAAGGGCAGTAGCGGCTTTTGTCTTGTAGTGAATCAACAGCCACATGAACGAGATCGAGAGCAGTGAGATCACAATACCCCAGACGGTGGTCTCCGGCTTGTGCTGCTGGTAGAGGTTGATGCCGGCAGTCAGCACCAGACCAATGGTCAGCAGGTAAAAGGCAGCACCGGTAATCCGCAAGGCACGCTGCTCAAACTCGTCCCGCGACTCTCCTCCGTTGGCCTTGATCCGGCGCAGCATGTGCCAGATACCGATTGCCGAGATCACTTCGATAAAGGAATCCACGCCGAAACCGAACAGCGACAGGGTCTCGTCAGCCGCCCCGAACCAGACCGATCCGACGCCCTCTGCAATATTGTAGAAGATGGTAAACAACGCCAGCCAGTTTGCCCGTTGCAACCACTGTTCTCTGGTCATACTCCTCCCTTTTCTCAGACTACCTGGTAAACAGCGCAGCCCGTTGCGTTGCCTCATGAGCGGCAATCAGACCGGCCAGCCGTACTATCTCCAGCACCTCCGGGTGCCGCAGGGAGTAGTAGATCTTCAGCCCATCCTTGCGCTGGTTAAGGATACCGCTCTTCAGCATCATCTGCAGGTGACGGGAGGTGTTGGACTGTTCATGCCCGATCGCCGGAAAGATCTCGCAGACACAATGCTCACCATCCCGCAACAGTTCGATGATCCTTAAGCGGGTCGGCTGCGAGATCGCCTTCAGCACCTCAGCGCTGTACTCCAGGGTATTCAGCATGCTCACTTCTTTCCAGCCGGTGCCAAACCGGCGTCTTCCAAAAAGTCCTTGGCAGTATCGCCCCGCAGGTTTTCAGCCAGACCAATCAGCCCGTCGGTCAGGTAGCGCGCATTATAGCCTTTGGTGCGCAGATAGGCCATGGCAATCGAGGAACGGTCCTTGTGGGGACAGGCGGTGACGATGATCTTGTCCTTGGGCAGTTCGGCAAGACGTTTGGGCAGCTCATTAAGCGGAATAAACAGACCAAACCCCATCCGCCAGGCCCTGGTCTCCTCAGGAAAGCGGATATCCACCAGCACCGCCTTTTTCTCCTCAAGCAGTTTGATCAACCGCTTGCTGTCGGTCTTCATATCAGCCCGGGTATCGTAGTCAAATCCGGCCAGAAAGCGATCAAAGGCCTCTTCAGCCGCAGCAGCGGGCAGCACGAAAAGCCCAAGCACCAACAGGACAAGAACGAACGTACGTTGCATAACTATTTCTCCCTCAGACAATGTTTGTAATCAATTTCGCTGTTCTCCGACAAGGATAATTTTCAGCAGTTCTAGCGGCAGTTCACCGCTCTCATCGCCAAGTCTTTTCAGGGTATCATCCGGTGCTGCGTTGATCTTGCGGGCTGCAAGTTTTCTGATGATTGCCGCCTGGTCAAGCTGCTGTTCCTGACAGACAGCGGCCAAGGTCTTGCGCCCCACACCTTTACCTTCAAACTGCTGCTGCACCAGCTCGGCGGTCCAGCGCTGCCTTGCCGGCATATGCCCGGTTCCGGCCGGTGTGGCAGGTGTTACCGGCTTTAAAGGTTGCTGAACAGCCGGGACAACCGGCACAGATGGGGTCTGGGCTGCAGATTTCCCTTCCAGCGGTTTCAGCAGCTTGTAGATGGCTGCCGGCGACTTGCCGTTAGTTCTCGCAATATCCAGCAGCTTCTGATCAGGTCCGCTGACCGCTATGCCCTGCTTTTTCAGCTCAGCCAGGGCAGGTTCCAGTTCAACATCCACCTTTTTCAGGAAGTTTTTGAGCGGCAGCAGTTCCGCATGACTGATAACCGGCTCATCATCCGGGCTTGTGACCCAGGCGTCCTTGATCCAGTCGTTCAGCTCAAGGACATAGCTGAGCGGCGGCGTCTTGTAGATCCCCCCCACCGTACAGAAGATGGTGATCAGTACGGCAATTGTCAGTTCCCACTTCAGGGCCACCGTCTTTTTGAGCTTGTCGTGGAAATAGCTGACCAGTGCCCGCCAGTTCAACCAGGTATGCCACAAGCCGGCCAGGGCAAACAGCAGGCTGGTGGTGATATGCATATCTCCCCACTGCGACTTGCTGATCCCCCAAAAGGTCCAGTCCAGCCAGTAGGCCACCCTTCCCTGAGGGGTAATAAACAGGATCACACCGGAAACGGTCATGATCAAAAAGCTCAATGCGGTCAAAAGCGAGATGAATCCCCGCAGATGCAGGTTGAATGTTGATTGATCAGACATGGTCAGTTCCTTGTCAATTATCGCTCTTGCAGCTGTTCCTTCAGGCATTCCAAAGCAGATAGACACCAACCCCGGCCACCACCACGCCACCGAACTGCTTGACTCGGGTGGAAAAGTTGACAATCCCCTGTTGTTTGACAAAGGCCTCGATAAACCCGGTAAAGGTTCCGGCAAAGAGCATCAGCAGGCAGTGTCCCACCGCATAGGTGAACAGTAATGCTGCGCCGTACAGCATCTGTCCCTTGGTGGCCACATAGGTCAGAATCACCACCAGCACCGGGGTAGCACAGGGAGAGGAAACCACGCCGAAGAACAGGCCCAGCAGGAACGAACCGACGATCCCCCCCTGCTTCGGTTTGAACTCCCGCTTGATCGGCAGCCGGATTTCGTACAGGCCGATCATCTGCCCCCCCATCACCAACGCGACGATACCGGCGGCCACGTACCACCAGCCCCCCATGGTGCCGAACATGGTGCCCAGCAGCCCGGCAGCCATGCCAAATGCGGTGAAGGTCAGTGAAAGTCCCAGGATAAAAGAGAGAGAATAGCTGAACGCCTTCTTGCGGTCGCCATCGGCATAGCCCCCCACAAAGCCGACCACCAGCGGGATGGTAGCCAATACACAGGGGGAAGCCGACGACACAACACCGGCCAGAAAGACCGCTCCAAAGGCCAGGATCGGATAGAGGGTGACGATCTGCTCAATGTTGTCCAGAAAGCTCACTTCACACCCAGTTTTTTGAAGATATCAATAATCGGCTGGCGATCCAGGAAACCAATATGGCGACCTGATTCCTTGCCATTGGCATCAAAGAAGATCTGAGTGGGAATCATCTGCACCCGGTAATTACCGCCGATTTTGTTGTCCTGCCAGACATCCACAAAGATCACATTGGCGCGACCTTTGTATTCCTTTTCCAGCTGCTCCAGAATCGGGGCCATCTTTTTGCAAGGGATGCAGCTGCGGGCGCCGAAATCAACAAGGGTGGGTTTGCCGGAGGCCAGAGCAGCCTGGATAGTGAACTGATTGCCGGAGGGGAGTTCAGCAAAGGCGCTGCTTGTCAACAAGAGACAAAGAAGTGTCAAGACGATCCGCATCAGAGCATCCCCGCAATCTCTTCCGGTGTGGCCAGCTTGCCGGAAAACAGCACCTTGCCGTCCTTAACCAGGGCCGGGGTACTCATCACACCGTACTTCATGATTGAAGGGATATCCTCAACCTTGACGATCTCCGCCTCTTTACCAGAGGTCTCAACGGCCTTCTTGACGTTTTCAAGCAGGGTCTTGCACTTGGCACAGCCGGTGCCCAACACTTCCAGTTTCATGATTCATGCTCCTTGGGTGGTATGATCCGCCGTCCCTTCAGCGGTTGCTTCATTTGGTAACTGCTTCAACAGCTCCATGACTTTTGCGGTAAAGCGGGTATGGCTATCCAGTGTGACGGTGCGTACCCGTTGGGACATTCTGATGGTTTCTTTCAGTTCATTGTCGGTTGCGCCTGCCTCACGGGCAGCATTCAGGTGCCAGTCCAGTCAATCTGGGCATTCACTACCGATAGAGGCAGCGATACCGATCAGCTCAAGATATTTTCGTTCCATCTGCGCTCCGTGGAAGTAATACGGCGCACCTCGCATGAACGAGGCACGCCGTCAGGGATCTGTTATTTCAGCACACCACGGGCCTTCAAGAGATCACAAGGGTTACGCTTGACCATCGGGGTGGTGATCCCTTTTTCCTTGGCACGCTCTTCCATTTTTTTGTGGTGTTCATCTACATATTCCTTGCAGGCAGTGTACTCAGTGAAGCTGCGCAGCTTGGCCTGATGTTCGGTCCGCTCATCAGCGGTCATCAACTGCCAGCCGTAGGTGTTCTGCTGGTTGCCCTGCCAGCGATAGGGACGGGCCTCGGCAACGGCAAAGCTCATGGCAAGGGCCAGGGTCAGTGCAACGGTGGTGATGATCGTTTTCATAGCTTGATCCTCCTTGTGGGGTTACGCCGGAGACTATTCTCCGGTTGTTTCCACATTACATTGCCTTTATGAAAAACCTGTGCAGCAATTATGAATAATCATGAATAATAACTCATATGCTCAAGAATTAATTGAGCGATTATTCAGCAGTTTTTTGACCAAGGCTGTAAATTCCATTTCATCAGGAAAATTGATGGCATCCACCGGACAGAGCCGGGAGCAGGTACGGCACTCCACCACACAGTTGTACGGATTCACCACCACGGTCTTGCCGGTTGACTCATCAAAGGTCAGCACATTGTTTCGGCAGAAATTGACACACTCCCGGCAGCCGATACACTTTTCTGCATCAACCGTCGGAAACCAGGGGATCTCTTCACGGGGTATGCCGCGCCACTCGCTCATGGCTTGCTCCCTTCAGGGGTTATTGACAGCCATTGCCTTGATGGCTGCCACGGCCTCTTCGGTGGTCTTGTTGCGGATATCCAGGGCGACATGATTGGCCTTGTCAAAGCCAACCGCCTCGAAGGCATCGCGGTACATCTTGCACTGCATCTGTGGATCACAGGCCGCGATGTACAGTTTTTCGGTTTCACCACCGGAGAGCAGCACCTTCAGAAACTCCTCGCCATCACCAACACAGAGCTGGGGATGCAGACAGACGTAATCAAAGATCTTTTCCCGCCGCACATCGGCCAACACCCCGAAGATATCCATCTTGGTAAAACTGGGACAAGTCCCCTGGCAGACACACAACACAAACCCCTTTTTAGCTGACATAATCCGATCCTCCCTTCTCGTTTTATGCTGCCTGCAACGCCCCTCGCCGTCGTGCCCTGCACAGGGCACTGTGGGTGAGCAGAGCTACTACTTCCTGACAACAGCAACGGCCACGCGGAGATTTCTCTGCACACAGGGCACCTCTGAGAATACCGAGCTGTTCATGCAGTTTGTCCAGTGTATCAGCACCATCGGCAATAGCATCGCACACCGCCCCCTTGCTAACCTTTGCACACCAACAGATAATCTCGTCATCAGGTGCATCCAGAATATTTGGTGTAACAGACGGATGCTTCATGAGTACCTCACAAAATCAGATTGAACAGATACCCCACAATCATGATAGCCACAGCCACAATACCAAAAAAGGTAACCAGCAGTTTCCGCTTCAACACATTACTCAGGATCACGGCCTCCGGCAGGGATAAGGCCGTGACCGCCATCATGAAGGCCAGCACCGTACCAATCGCCATCCCCTTGCTCATCAGGGCCTGTACGATCGGAATCACGCCGGCAGCATTACTGTAAAGCGGCACCCCCAGGGCAACGGCAACCGGTACTGCAAACGGGTTGTCCCTGCCTGCCCAGCGCACCAGAAAGTCCTGGGGCACATAGCCGTGGATAAAGGCGCCCAGGCCGACCCCGATCACTACATAGGGCCAGATCTTCTTCAGCAGATCGCGCGTGTAATCACGGGCATAGACCAGCTTCTCACGAAAGGTTTGTTCTACAACCTCACCCTCGCCCACCTTGATCTGCCAGACGTAATCCTGCACATGCTTTTCCATCTTCAGTCTGCCGATCACAATCCCGGAGACAATCGCCACCAGCAAGCCGGTGCCGATGTAGATCAGGGCAATCTTCCAGCCGAACATACCCCAGAGCATGATCAGGGCTACCTCATTCACCATTGGAGCCGAAACCAGAAACGAAAAGGTCACGCCAAGCGGCACACCGGACTCAACAAAACCGATAAAGAGCGGCACTGCCGAACAGGAACAAAAAGGGGTGACCGTGCCCAGCAGGGCGGCCAATACGTTGCCAACGTACTCACGGTTGTGGGACAGAATGCGCCTGGTCCGTTCCGGAGAAAACCAGGACCGGATAACCGCAACACAAAAAATAATAACCGTCAGCAGCAGAAAGATCTTGAGGGTGTCATAGACAAAGAAATTGAGTGCCTCGCCCAGGTGGGAACCGGGTTGTAGCCCGATCAGGGTGAAGGTCAGGTAATCGGCAAATGATTTGATCATGGGATGACTCCGTTCAGCCAGAGGTATACACAATATGACTAAATACTCATATACTCTCTTTTTACTTCAGGAGTCAACGGCAAATAACATAGTGGATCAACTGCACACCCGCTGGCACAACCGGGAAAGGGGTTCCGGGCTCTGCCGGTGCCAGCAGGCGTGCAACCGGCTACAACCTACTTCCTTCTGCCGCTGAACCGTCCGCCAACGTTCATCGGATCAGCTTTATACCCCAAGGCTTTCCAATCCATCCGCTTGCCACCCATATGGCATTCACCACACTGCAGGGCATCTTCTTTTGGTGAAACTTCATGTTGGGCAGCAATATAGGAAACCGTCTTCACAAACTGGTGCTTGCCGCTGTAGGGCAGGCAGTTGTCAGTACATTTGGCCCCGTTTACCAACGCTTTTTCCCAGTCAAAATTGATCCACAGTTCCTTGTACTGCTGGAAAGTGTTCAGGTACTTGAATTTGCTGTCCATTGGCTGTGTACCGGTAAAGTATTTGTACGGATAGATCTTGGCAGTCTTGTCTTTGATATCACCAACCGGTTTGGTGATGTTAACCGGCTTGGAAGGATCTTTGATCTTGTCACCAACCATATAGCGCTCAATCTTGCCATTGTACCAGGCATAGACCGGCACCACGTTTTTACCCCATCTGAAGGAACCTTTACGCTTGGCAAAGGTCTCTTGGTCAAACTCCTCTTCTGCCTTGATATCTTTGCCCACATCAGACCAGTTCCACATCATCTTGGTGGCCTGGCCCTTGTTAAAGACCGGGATATGACAGGTCTGGCAGGCCACCGAAGCGGTATGTTTTGCAAGAATAGCCGCATTTTTGGATTTCTGGTGAGGTGCCTTTGCGCCGCTGTGGCAATCTTCACAGCTGGTACGGCTGTCATAATGGGCCATCTGGGAAGAAGCACCAGCAACGCTATGATCCTTGGTCTTGTGGCAATCCTGACACATCATCCCCAGGCCGCCCTTTTCTTTCCTGGCCATATGGACATCCTGCTTTTTATCAGCAGCAAGCAAGGTCGAGTCAAGACCGGCGTTTTTAACCGCATCACCGCCGCCACCGTTAAAGTGGCAGTAGCCACAGTTCTGCAGGGTTGACTTGGCAACACTCTTGGCTGCCTTTTCAAGATCCATGGAACCCTTCTCCATCGCTCCCATGTTCACATCGCAACCTGCTGCAGCGCGATCGTAGTTACCTTTCTGGGCATGGCAAACCAGACAGTCAACCCGGCTCTTGTCGGTCAGGTCAAACTTGGTACGGGTCCAACCATAACCGGCATGGCACTTAAAGCATGATTCGTGGACAACTCCGTCCGGGCCGTTAAAAGCAGTGGTACAGAAATTGTTGATCATGTTGGCCTTGCCGTATTTTTTGGTGCTTTTCTCCATCCCCTTGATATGGTTGGGAGTACCGGCAAAGGTCCAGTGAGTTGTCTTCATGACATCAGTTGCCTGTTTTTCGTGGCATTCCAGACACTGCCTGGTTACGTCACGGCCTTCCTTGAAAGGACCCTTAACAAAATCAGAGTGGTCAACACCGGCTATGGCACTGCTTGAAACAGCCAGTAGCAGTCCGGCCAGCAACAACAACGAACGGCACAGCTTCATACAATTCCTCCTTGGTGGTTTTAGATGGAAGAGAAAAACAATTGGTGAGCAGTCTAGCGCAGGTATCAGAAGAGAGGTGGTGAAACATTTGCAAGGAGCCATGCCGGTTACGCATAACCGGCATGGGGAAGGCGAAGTCCGGATTTAGAACTGTCTATTCAAAACAGCGTTGAACTTCCTGTATCAACAGATCAGCCAGAGGATTGCTGACAAAACAGGGCCTGAATACAAGCGAGCGTCTCCGGGCATGCATGAACCCTTGTACCTGGTGTGAGCGTAGCTTTCCTGCGGCGATTTGTTCAGCAACCAGGGAACGCGCAGTAAAGGCAATCCCCAGACCATCCACGGTGGAGGCAATAATCTGGTGCAGATCGTCATACACAACCCTTGACGGAAATGCCGTTTCATCCAGACCGATCTTTTTCAGGTTAAAGGAAAGGAATTTGGTTGAACAGCACTCGGCCCGGCGGGAGAACAGGGTATGTTGTCCCAGTTGAGCAACAGTCACCTCACCTGAAGGTATATCAAGCGCAGGAGAACTGACAAAAAGGACATCGTCATCAGGTAGTTGCAACACCTGCAGCTCACTGAAATCAAACTGTTCGCAATGTTCCAGCAGACCGATGTCAAACCGGCCGTCCTGAACCCCGGCCAGCACCAGATCCGGCATATCCAGAAAGAACTGCATATTGTGCATCTCACTGCTGGTCTGGAGCAGCTCTCTGACAACCCGGGGCAGAAAGGCGGTACCAAAGCCCGGTGTGCAGCAGAAGGAGAGTCCATCCCGTTTGCCAATCCCCTTCAGGCCTTTCAATAGTTCATCTTCAATGCTTAACAGCTGACGGGCCTTATCCAGCACAATTTTTCCCGCTTCAGTCGCCACCAATACCGGACCGGACCGGTCCAGCAGCGGATACCCGTACTGATCCTCCAGAAACTTGATTCTCCGTGAGACTGCAGACTGGGTAACACACAGCGCATCAGCTGCTTTTGAGAAACTTCCTGCCTCAAGCGACTCCACAAACGTCCGCAGGTAGACCAACTCCATGCAAACCTCCATATATTTAAAACTGCATACGTCTCATAGGGTTATGCGAATCATTCGTTTTTAATCTACCTGCCTGTTCGGATATAGACAATATAAATCGTCTGCAATAGCCACTGGACAAGGAATGAGCCAGGTCTGGGGGCAACAACTTCCCTAAGGAGGAAACCATGAGCAAGAAAAGCAGCAAGCGGAATCTGCAGTATTGCGCTGTTGCACTGGCAGCCACCATGCTGTGCGCGGGGGCTGCCCAGGCAGGACCGCGAATCGAGTTTGGCGATGATGGCGGTTTTGTACAGATTGATCTGAAGGGGCAGTTTTATCTGGAAAATACCAGTTTAGGTGGTGGAAACGACGGCAAGGAAAACAGGACTGACCTGCACTTCATGCGTAACCGCCTGGGTCTGACCGGCATGCTGGATGAGACCTGGGGCTACAAGTTCCAGACCTGCGGTAACACCGGCACCACCAAAAACCCGTTCATGTACACGCTTTCACAGCAGGATACCGACTGGAACGACCGTGATATACGGATCATTGACGCCTACGCCATTGCAAATTTCAACGAGCATATCAACCTGAAGGTCGGTCTGACCAAGATTCCTTTAAGCCGTGCCAATCTGGATGACTGTTTCGCACCGCTGTCACAGGACCGCTCCATGTTTGTCTACTCAGCTTACGGATCCTCACCGGCCAAATTCAGCCGTGACCTGGGTGGCGTGGCAGTGGGACGTTTCTTTAATGACCGACTGACCTATTTTGCCGGTATCTTTCAGGGACGAGAAGGGACCAGCCAAACGGCTATTCCCTATGCCCCCAACTATCCGAACGGCGCCCCGAACAAAATCATGGGGGCTCCTGCCACTACCAGTACAGCCCCAAAAACCAATCTTGAATATGTCGCGCGCCTGACCTTTGACTTCCTCGAATCAGAAGGCGGTTCCGGTTATCAAGGCACCTATTTCGGAGAGAAAAAAATCCTCAACATCGGCGTCGGCGGCGCGTTTCAGCCTCAGGCAGCCTACAAAAATACCCAGAACGTCTACTGGCTGTCAGACGGCACTTCCTCCACCACGGCCCCAGGACCTGCAACGACATCCTCGGTAACCAAAGTAACAACAATGGCCAACACCAGCAAAGGTACGGTTGATTACAGTGCAATTGCGGTTGACGGCATGTTTGAATACCCGACCGCTTTTGGTGTCCCCACGATTACCGCACAATATCTGAAAGTAGATTTTGAAGATGCCTATCTGACAGCCTCATCCGGTGATAAACTGGCAGTGGTTTCCGGCATGAACGGCCAGAAGGAAGGTTTCTACACCAAGGTTGCCCATATCCTGCCGTTCAAGATCGGCGGTATGGGCAAGCTGCAACCCTATGCTCTGTATGAAAACTGGCGTTTTGCCCACCTGTTGGGGGTTGACGGTCAACGGATTGAGCAGATCGGTGGTGGCCTCAACTACTACATCACCGGCGACCAGCGGGTCCGTCTGACCGCTGAATATCTGAAAACAGACTTCTCCAAGAAAATGGCGTTTGTGGTACCGGGTGCCAGTACGCCCGGTGTTGCCTCAGGCTACGTTAAAGACGTCAACTCGTTCGACACTTTCCGTATGATGCTGCAGGTGGTATTCTAGGGCACCTCACGGCTGCCGGGGCACCTCGGCAGCCAACCAACAGCCAAGGAGTAACACCTATGAAAAAGTGGAATCTTATTACCGCTGCACTACTCACCCTGGTCTGTGCCAACATTTGCTTTGCCGACACCCTGGTGATCACCTACCGCTCCGGCAAGACTCAGACCGTTTCGCTGGATGAGCCGAGCACCACCATTAACTCCTGGCAGTTTGTTGGTGGCACAGCCGCTGCAACACCACAGCAGCAACCGGTTGTACAGCAACCGGCTCCCCACCAGGAGGCGCCCAAGGCTGCTGCAGAAACGGTCAAAGAGACCAAGAAGCCAGACAGCAAGATTTCTGACAAAAAGTCAAATACGCGTTTTATGTGGAATGCAAAACCGATAGCCGACTAACTTGAGGACCACAAAGGAGAGTTATACCATGAAGAAGATTCTCGTTATGCTGACTCTGTCCCTCTTTGCCGCCACTGCTGCCTTTGCTGCCGAGGGCAAGGTGGTTTCCGTTGCCGATGGCCAGGCTGTGGTTGAAATGGGCGCTGATGCCAAGTTCAAAAAAGGCGCCGGGGTCAAGCTGAACGGCAAGGCCGGCAAGGTAACAGCCGTGGATGGCACCAAGCTGACCATCAAGGCCTCCAACGCCGCCGACCTGAAGGCTGGCGACACCGTCAAGGTTGACAAAATGGCCTCTATGCAGGGTTGCTGATCACCATCGAGCCATGAGGGGGAGTTTATGCCCCCCTCATGGCCTCCGCCATTCCTTTAACAAGAGGAACTTCACCCATGATACGAAAAATATTATCACTGGCAGCTATTGTGCTGCTGGCGGGGGTAACCTTTGCGCTTGCCGCTCCTGTCGGTGTTGGCCGCGACGCCACCCTTGCCTCGCAGCCCAAGGCCAACAGTATTGCCGAACTGGTGGCACGCTATGACTCCAGTTCCTGCATCGGCTGCCATCAGCAGGCCCATGATGAATGGGCAAAATCGATCCACGCCCGCTCTATCTTTGGCACAGGACGTACTGCAGCCACCTTCAGGACCGCTATCATCAACGGCGCAATGGATTGGCCCGCCTCCGGTGTCAAGTCACCCAAGGATGTCAAGGTTGAACACCTGCAGGGCTGTACCAAGTGTCACCTGCCCCAACTGGCTGATGCAACCGACAAGGTTGCTCAGGAAATCGTGACCACGCTCTGGGATTGGGATGCCGCCATTAAAAAGGAAGATACCGACAAGGCAGAAAAACTTGAGAAGACCCTTTCCTCACTTAATATTAACTGCCTGATCTGCCACAACCGTAATGCCATTACCCACAAGTGGTCTGAAGGCTACCCCAAAAAGGATACGGTCTACGGCAGCAAGTCAGGCGAGCATATGGATGGCAAGTTCACCAAAATGGCCAAAGGGCAGATCATGTCTGAATCGATCATGTGTGGCCAGTGTCACGGACAGGGCCCCAACTTTGATCAGGAAAACCCGACCCAGTGTGCAACCGGCTATGCCAGCTACCTGATGGCCTATATACCGGAAGGGGGCAACAAGAGCTGCCAGCAGTGCCATATGCGTGAGAGCAAGCTGGGCCATAACATGCAGAGTTACCGCTCCAAGGAGATGGCTCAAAAGGCGGTTGAGATGCATGTGGAAACCAACTCGGTCTACTGGCGGGATAACACGACTATCCGTCCCAAGGCAGCGGTACGGATTGAGCTGACCAACAAGGCCGGTCACGGCATACCCGATGGCTGACCGACCCCCAACCGACTGGTTCTGTCGGTAAAAGCAAAAGACAAGAGTGGCAAGGAAGTATTCAACGCAGAACGTATATTCATGCCGATTCCTCAGCAACTGGGTAAAGGCGACCGGATGGGACGTGGTCCTTACGAAAAGAGCGGTATGCTGGAAGACACCAGCCTGCCGCCGTTGAGGACGATCACCACAACCCATGACATCTTCTTCCCGGTCAAGACAGAGGAGAAGGATGGCAAGAAGGTAAGCAGCATCAGCAGCGACACCCTGGATCTGGAAGTCAGGCTCTGGTATCTGCCGTTCGGCACCATGGATGATGATCCGTTCCTCTGGAAAGAGTTCAAAAAGACCGTAAAAATCAGTACTACCGGAAAATAACCGGCAAAACAAGCAACACAGGGATACTCACCTATCCCTCCTTCATGTGGTGCCGGCGGCTCAAACCGCCGGCTTTTTTTATGCTCAATGGCCATGTTGCGTTGCACTGTAACAGCAGTTATACTTGCAACACTTATAAAAACACTTATCAAAAGCAGACTAGAAACGGATAGCGATGACGATCACTCTTTCCCCATGGGTTACTATCGGCTTCAACCTGGTCATTGGCTTGGCACTGGGGAACATGCTCTATCGTGGGGATTTCTGCATTGCCGGCATTTTACGTGATCAATTTTTATTTCAGGATCGCACCCTCTTGCGCCCCTTGCTGCTGGCTGTGGGACTAACCCTGTCACTATTCACCCTTGCTCGTTATATCGGCTTAGTATCAGCAACACCTCCACCCACCTTTGGGTTGCCTTCCATCGCTTCTATGACAGGTGGGTGGTTGTTTGGCATCGGAATGGTTCTTGCTGGCGGCTGTGTGATAAGCACACTGTACAAGATGGGGAGTGGCAACCTTTCCCACGGTGTCGCCTTTGTCGGCATCGTTACAGGTAGTGTGTTCTATGCCGAACTGCAGCCGTTGTTCAAAGAGCTACTCCAAACTGGAGGTGCAAGCGAAAATAAGCTTCTAATCCAGCATTGGCCTCTTACTGCTGAAACAATCAACATTATAGTGATACTGCTAACATTTTTCTTCGCCCTGCGCTGGTATCGTGGCGGGCTTTTACAGATAGTTGCGGCAGCCAATGGATACCTGCAGCCCTGGAAGATTGCCATCGGACTTGCCCTGCTCAATCTATCGGCCTACCTGATAAACGGCTGGCCTCTGGGTATCTCAACAGCCTACCTCCGCATCGGACTATGGCTTGAGTCACAACTCTTTTCAGCACATGTCTTGCACTTGGAACAACTGCTTCAGCAGACTGGATTGACCACAACATCCCCAACCGGAACAATGTCTGATCCTACCCTATTGACCGAGTTGCCCTTTATGGCCGGCATTTTGGGCGGAGCACTGCTTACCTCACTTTTTCTGAAAGAGTTCAGGGTATATGGACTACCCCCGTGGCGTCAGGGACTGACTGCCTTCACTGGAGGAATTCTGATCGCACTAGGTGCTCGACTGGCCAATGGCTGCAACATCAAATTTCTGCTGGGAGGCCTGCCGCTTTTATCAATTGAGGCACTGCTGTTTGTCATGAGTATGCTGCTTGGGGCATGGCACGGCGCACAGATACTACCACTGGTGATTACTCAAACAAAAGACAGCGGCTAAACAGGACAGTCTTCTTCCTTTGCTGTCCCAGGAGACAGACCTGCATGGGTACTCCCTCGATTAAAAAGCATCTATACACCCTTTCAGCCCTCACCTGGTTGACCATACTGCTGTTGCCAGTGATCTGTGATGCTCATGATGCACTGTTGGTGCCTGATGAGCTGAGACAACGCAGCGGCATCGAACTTGTCCCGGTAAAAGGGGGCTGCTTTCAGATGGGTGAATTCATTCTTGAAAGCGCTGGCGACGAGAAGCCGGTTCATGAGGTCTGTGTATCAGACTTTATGATTGCCAAATACGAGGTCACGCAGGGGCAATGGAAACAGTTCATGGGCAATAGGCCATCCAACTTCAGGGATTGCGGCGACAGCTGCCCGGTTGAGCAGGTCAGCTGGAATGAGGTTCAACAGTTTATCCAACGCCTGAACAGACAAACCGGACTACAGTTCCGTCTCCCCAGCGAGGCTGAATGGGAATACGCCTGTCGCAGCGGTGGTAAACAGGAGAAGTTCTGTGGAGGTAACGACATTGATGTTCTGGCCTGGCACCATGACAATTCCGATGGCAGACCACATCCAGTTGGACAGAAAAAGCCTAATGGACTCGGCATCTATGATATGAGCGGCAATGTGTGGGAATGGGTGCAGGACTGGTTTGATACGAGCTATTATAGCAAAAGCCCGAGGATGAATCCTCAAGGCCCCACTACATCCTCTGAAAAGGCCGTCCGGGGTGGCTGCTGGGATTGCGAACCCAAATGCATCCGCGCATCCATTCGCTACTGGTTTGCTCCCAACGGGCGTTTCAGTGGCCTTGGGTTCCGGCTTGCCCACCCGACAGCTGTCAGCGTCAAACATTCAGGAGGTAAAACAGATGAGCAATGATGAGCGCTCAGTTGAAACAATAGAACTCAATATCCTCGGCCAGGTCTGCCCAGCCTGCCTGTTGGTAGTACTCAAGCAGATCAACCAATATCGGGAACGCCTGAGGAATGATACCGCACGGCTGTTGGTGCGTACCGATCATCGTGACACTACCCGTACGGTTCCTGCTTCTGCTCAAAAGATGGGGCTGGCTGTCGAAGTCCGCAAGGTGGAAACCTGGTACGAGATCAGTATCGGCGGTAAATCATGAGCGGATGCCCCAAGCAACAGGAAAACTGTCTTGCCTATGTTCGCTACATCAGGGAAAAGACCAACCAACTGCTGGGAGTTATGGGCACCGAGCCGCTGCAGGAGGAAGAGCTGGACGATCATGCTCTGATCGAGCTTGATCCGATCGGCACGATTGCCCAGTCATTCGGCCACATACTGGAGTATCTCAATGAAACCATCAATGAATTACAGGTAGCCAAGGATGAACTGCAGGCGATCTTTGATGCCACCGGGGTAGGAATTTCAATCATCGACCGCAACTTCCGTATCCTGCGCTGCAACGAAAAACAACGCACCCTGCTGCTGGCGCCGGAAGCTGAAGATGTTACAGGCTGTTATTGCTTTGATGCCTACGGCAACCGCAATGCACCGGTGGAGCATTGTCCGGCCAAATACACCTTTGCCACCGGTCAACCGGCCGTTGCGCGGGAGATTGTCAAGCGAGGCAAGTATTTTCAGGTTGCCACCACGCCGTTTGCACGTGATGAAAACAACAAGGTTACCACCGTCATCGAGGTATCACTTGATATCACAGAAAAAAAGATGGCAGAACAATCGGAAAAAGAGCAACGTGATTTTTACCTGACAGAGAAGTCAAAGCTGGCAACAGTACTGGAAAGCTTGTCAGAGGGATTACTGGTGGCTGGTACCAATGACCGGATCCTTTCGGTTAACCGTTCTGCAACCATGATCCTGCAACGTGATGAAGCGGAGCTGATTGGCCTGGCTCTTACGGACCTCTTTCCTGTCATAAGCGTTGAGCTGACTGATCCGATGGAAATCATTCAAGGACTTGAGCTAACCTGCACGCAGGCTCGTGCAAACGAATGCCACCTATCACTCAACATGGCCCCCTTGCTGGATAATGAAATGAAACGGATCGGCCGTGTGATCACCTTCAGAAACATTACCGAAGAGAAGAAACAGCAGGAACTGTATCACCGCACTGAAAAGTTGTCGGCAATCGGGCAGCTCTCTGCCGGTGTTGCCCATGAACTGAACACCCCATTGGGAAGCATCCTGGGATACGCCCGGCTGTTACTGAAACAGGAGAACCTGACCCAACAGCAGCGTGAACAGCTGGCAGTGATTGCGGAGCAGGCCAAAAAGAGCGGCACCATCATCCAGGCCTTGCTCAACTTCTCCCGCCATGCCCAACCAACCCAGTGTCGCCTGGACGCATGTGACCTGAATAGTGTCATTAAAAATGCCCTTTGCCTGCTTACCACTGAACTCAGCAAACGCAAGATCATCCTGACCACTGACCTTGAGCTGATCCCGAAGGTCTGCGCCGACCCATGGGGAATTGAACAGGTAGTGCTGAATCTGGTGATGAATGCCCTGCAGGCGATTGGTAGTCAGGGAGAGATCCGTATTATTGTCAGACGTCAGCCAGAAGGGGTCAGACTTGAGGTGCAGGATAGCGGCCCCGGCATCCCGGATGAAGTAAGAAGCCGCATCTTTGACCCATTTTTTACCACCAAGCCGTTTGGGGAAGGAACCGGGCTGGGACTTTCCATCTGCGCAGGAATTGTGAATGAGAACGGCGGCAATATCGATATTGTCAAGTCAGACAGCAGAGGCACGACCTTTGTTGTAATCCTGCCCTGCAAGGAGTCGGTCGATGCCTGATCCACTTATTCTCATTGTCGATGATGACCTGAGGATGCGGCAACTGATCAGGGATACTCTGGCAAGTGAGGGTATCAATGCAGTCCTCTGCAGTGACGGCGCTGAGGCTGCAGAAATGGTGTTACGCCAAACAACAGATCTGATCATCACTGATTTGATGATGCCACAGATAGACGGCATGGAACTGCTGAACCTGGCCCTTCAGGCTAACCCTGACTGCCTGGTGGTGGTGATTACCGGATACGGTTCAATTGAGTCGGCAGTACAGGCAATTAAAAACGGCGCCTACGACTATCTGCAGAAACCGTTTGAGCCGGATCAACTGTTGCTGGTGGTGCAACGGGCACTGGTACGGTTGCGTCTACAGGATGAAAATCGCCAGCTACGCCAGCAGGTAGCCGGATGCCAAGCCGACGAGCTTCTGGGCGCCAGCAAACAGATGACTACACTGAAGGCGCTGATCACCAGGATCGCACCTTTTGATACCACGGTCCTTATTCAGGGGGAAACCGGAACCGGCAAGGAGTTGGCGGCACGAATGATTCACCGCCTGAGCCAGCGTCGTGACCAGCGTTTCCTGCCGATCAACTGTGGCGCCCTGCCTGAAACACTGCTGGAATCAGAGCTGTTTGGCCATGCCCGCGGTGCCTTTACCGGTGCTGACAAAGACAAGAAAGGGCTGCTGGAATCTGCAGACCATGGCACCCTGTTTCTGGATGAAATCAACACCACCTCTCCAGCCTTTCAGGTCAAGTTACTGAGGGTTTTGCAGGAAGGGAGCTTCATCAGGGTTGGTGACCACGAACCGCGCTCGGTTGACCTGCGGGTGATCGCCGCCAGCAACACAACGCTTGAAAAGGAGGTCCAGACAGGGAGATTTCGCAGTGATCTGTTTTATCGCCTGAACGTGGTCACGATTACACTGCCGCCGCTTCGTGAACGCAATGGTGACATCGGCCTGTTGGCCCACTACTTTCTGACCCGCTACGCCAGGCAATACGGAGTGCAGCTGTCCAGCATCTCTCCAGAGGCGTTGCAGAGTCTGCGCAACTATCATTGGCCCGGCAATGTGCGTGAACTGGAAAACATCATTGAACGGGCTGTGATTATGGCTGATGGAAACGAACTGCAGCCGCAGTACCTGCCGCGCTTTTCTGTATCCGACACCCCGCTTTCATCCTCATCCGACCAGGAACTGCTTCCAATGGCTGAAGTGGAACGACGGCATATCATCCGCGTACTCAAAGCCACCGCAGGGCATCGGGGCAAGGCCTCAAAACTGCTTGGCATCAGTCTTGCCTCACTTTGGAGAAAAGTAAAACAGTACGGATTGTAAGTCAGCCCACCCCCATTAACCCCCTCTCATTTCATTCAATCTGCACGATCGTTTCATTTTGAAACAACCATATGCCGCCACATTTCAATAATTTAAGTGTGTTACCTATTGGCACCGCACTTGCTTAAGTCACCTCCATCGATTTCACGTAAACATCCCACTATCAGGAGGAAAAACTTATGAAAAAGATGATCACATTGGTTGCAGTTGCACTCACGACACTGGCCTTGAGCAGTGGCGCCATGGCCGCTTCCTTTTCCGGCAAGGTAACCAAAAATGACGGCGAACGGGTCACCCTGGAAGTGGCCAAAGGCGGACCAACCTGGGTAAAGAAGGGATCAGTGCTGTCTGCAGCCGGCGGTATGCCCACGGTGGTAGATGTGCAGGGAAAGCAGGTAACGTTGAAATTCAGCAAGGCCAAGGCCGCCAAGATCAAACAGAACATGACCCTGTCGGTGAGCGAGCCTCCCAAGGGTACCGGCACTGAGGTTGTTGCTGGCTGCTAATAGCAACCTGGCGCCTTCCGATTCTTAATCGGAGGGCGTTTTTTGTACCCGAAAGGAGATTTACTTCATGCCGATTATGAGCAGACGCTCCTTCCTTAAAACTTCAGGAATCTGTACCGCCGGCGCAATTGCCGCCACCTATCTGCCTGACCAGTTTCTGCTCTGGGCCGGTGAAAAGGGGCTGGCCAAGACAGAAAAAATCACCACCTATTGCGAGATGTGTTTCTGGAAATGCGGCGCCATTGCCACCGTCGTGGGTGGCCGGGTGGTCAAGCTGGAGGGAAATCCGCTCTCTGCAACCGCTAAAGGCAAGCTCTGTGGACGGGGCAACGGAGGTATCGGCCTGCTGTACGACCCGGATCGGCTCAAACATCCCCTGATCAGAACCGGCAAAAGGGGTGAGGGGCAGTTTCGCAAGGCAAGCTGGGACGAGGCACTGACCCACATTGCCGACAAGCTGAAAAAAATCAAGGAAGAGCATGGTCCGGAATCACTGGCCCTGTTTACCCACGGTTCCCCCACCGAGCATTTCATGCCGCTGTTACAGGGGTTTGGCAGCAATAACTTTGCCATGCCATCCTTTGCCCAGTGCCGTGGGCCACGGGTAGTGGGGTATGAGCTGACCTACGGTGACGACATCGGTTCACCTGAACGATTGGACATGGCCAGCAGCAAGGTGGTGGTGCTGATCGGCTCTCACCTGGGCGAGAACATGCACAACTCACAGGTGCAGGAGTTTACCGATGCGATCGGCAACGGCGCAAAGATCATCGTGGTTGATCCCCGCTTTTCGGTAGCTGCGGGCAAAGCACACCACTGGCTGCCGATCAAACCGGCCAGTGATATGGCCCTGATCCTGGCCTGGATCAATATCATCATCCGTGAAGGCTGGTACGACCGGGAGTACGTTGCCAAATACACACACGGCTTTGATAAGCTTGCAGCGGCAGTACAGCAGTACACACCGGAGTGGGCGGAAAAAGAGACCGATATCCCGGCAGCACAGATCATGGCCACTGCCCGCGAGATGGGCCTGCACCGCCCGGCAGTCTGCATCCATCCCGGCCGCCACGTTACCTGGGACGGCAAGGATGTACAACGTTCACGGGCAATTGCCATTCTGGGCGCCATCCTCGGCACCTGGGGACGAGAAGGGGGTGCCTACCTGGCCACCAGGGGATCGTTCCCGGCAGTGCCACCACCCAGCTTTCCCGCCTCAAACCGTCCCACCCTGAAAAAAGGGGGCTTCCCGTTAGGCGGCGCCGAAGGGGTCACCAACGCCATCCGTGAGGCCACCAGTATCGGCGAACCGTACCCGGTCAAGGCCTGGATGGTTACCGGTACCAATCTGCTGGCTGCCATGCCGGGCCAGAAAGAGACCATCGAGGCGATCAGCAAGCTGGATCTGCTGGTGGTGGTTGATGTTATCCCCTCTGACACCTCGCTCTACGCCGATGTGGTGCTGCCTGAATGCACCTACCTGGAGCGGCATGACGGCCTGATCATCGGCAAGGGACGCGCTCTGTCCGCAAGTATCCGCCAGCCTGCAGTAGCGCCGATGTACGACTCAAAACCGGCCTGGTGGATCGCCAAGGAGCTGTCCAAAAAACTGGGGTTGGAAGACTACTTCCCCTGGGAAAATTTCGAAGATCGTCTGAATGAACTCTGCCTGACCTACAACATCGACTATGACGAACTGAAACAGAAGGGGGTCATTTCCTTCCCTGACACGGCAAAGCCGTTCATCACCGCCGACAATCAGCCGGTCTTCAAAACCAAGTCAGGCAAGATTGAGTTGTACAGCAAGGAACTTGAAGAGCTGGGGTTTGAACCGATACCCGCCTACGAGAAGAATGAAGAGCCGCCACAAGGGTTCTATCGTCTGCTGTATGGTCGCAGTGCGGTACACACCTTCAGTCGTACGGTAAACAACCCTGCCTTGAACGAGCTGTACAAGGAAAATGAACTCTGGCTGAGCAGCGTACAGGCCAGAAAAATGGGGCTGACTGATGGCCAGTATGTGGCGCTGCAGAATCAGGAAGGGATCACCTCAAACCGCGTACGCCTGAAGGTGACGGAACGGATTAGAGAAGACTGTGTCTACATGGTGCATGGCTTTGGCCAACAATCAAAAGGTCTGACAAAGGCTTTCCGCAGAGGGGCGGATGATCAGCAGCTGATCAGCAGCTATCCGGTTGATCCGATCTGCGGCGGCACCGGAATGCGTTGTACCTTTGTAAAACTGGTAAAGGGGGCCTGATATGCCGAAGTATGCAATGGTAATCGATCAACGGCGCTGCATCGGCTGCATGGCCTGCATTGTCGCCTGCAAGGCGGAGAACAACGTACCGCCCGAGCAGTTTCGCACACGGGTGCTGGAGAAAACTGAAGGACAGTTTCCCAATCTGCGCACTGAATTGCGCTCCGAGCTGTGCAACCACTGTGACAACCCGCCCTGTGTCTACAACTGCCCTACCCGCGCCTCCTACAAAAGCCGCCTGAGCGGCCTGGTACTGCTGGACAAGAAACGCTGTGTGGGTTGCAAGGCCTGTGTGGCTGCCTGCCCCTATGACGCCCGCTACATTGACCACAACAAGGGGTTTGCCGACAAATGCACCTTCTGCGACCACCGGATCAAGGAAGGCAAGGAGCCGGCCTGTGTAGCCACCTGTATCGGCAAGTCCCGCATCTTTGGTGATCTGAATGACCCGAAAAGCCCGGTGCGGCTGGCCCTGAAGGGGCACCATGCCGAACTGCCGATGAAAAGCGCCGGCACCGAGCCACGGGTCTATTACATCCGCCGGTTTGGCACGGAATAGGGGGGAGCATCTATGGAACTGACTATTACCGGCGCCAACGCCATGACCAATCCGGTCCTGCATATCTGGGACTGGCGTGTTTCGCTCTACCTGTTTCTGGGCGGCCTTTCTGCAGGCCTGGCGGTGATGAGCTCACTGATGCACCTTCAGAAAAAGGAAGACCGTATTCCGGCGGGTGAAACCGTCTTCATGGTAGCCCCCTGGCTGGTACCGGTCATTTTGGGGATCGGTATGTTCTTTATCTTTCTGGACCTGGACCGCAAGCTGAATGTGTTCTGGTTCTACCTGACGATACAGCCGCTCTCCCCCATGTCCTGGGGTTCCTGGGGGCTGCTGCTGTTCACCCCGATCAGCCTGTTGTTCGCCTACGGCACCCTGCCGGAACAGCGCAGAGAGTGGTTGTACCGCCTGCCGTTCATGGATGATCTGGCCACCTGGGTAAAGCCACGCATGCAGTATCTTGCACTGGCCAATGCTGCAATGGGGGTCTTCATCGGCATCTACACCGGTGTGCTCTTGAGCGCCTTTGTGGCCCGCCCACTCTGGAACACCGCCATCCTGCCGATGCTGTTCCTCTGTTCAGCCATGTCAGCAGGGGCAGCCCTGATGATCGTGCTGGCCAAGGATCAGTGTGTAAAACTGTTTTACACAAAGGTCGACATCGGCCTGATCATTGCCGAGATGATCATCATCCCGCTATTTTTCTACGGTCAGTATGTTTCCTCTGAATCACAGCGGCTTTCGATCATGCCGTTCTTCAGCTTAAACCATGAATATCTCTGGTATACCGCCTCACTCTTGTTTATCGGCGTCATCTTCCCTCTGGCATTGGTGATGAAACTGGCCGAGATCAAGGAGTGCCATGAAACACTTTGCAGCAGCGACATCCTCAAGATGAATCTGAGCGCCGGACTGGTCTTGCTGGGAAGTCTGGTGATCCGTCTAACCTTTGTCTACGCCGGACAGATCAGCAAACTGGTCTGACAATCTACTTTTCACTGCCCATCGGGCACTATCCTGAAGGAGGTAACATAATGAAATTGAAAATCTTTGCACTGGCCCTGATCACTCTGTTCAGCATGAACAGCGCAGCACTGGCAATCAGCCTGGTTGATGCCGACTGGCTGAAGAAGAACATGAACAACAAGAACGTCAAGATCATGGATGTGGCTGACAAGCCGAATGCCTTTGACAAGGAGCATATCCCCGGAGCTATCCAGGTCAAACGCTATCTTGATCTCTCCAACACTGATCGTTATCCAGCCACCGCCTACCCAACCAAGTTGCAGTTTGAGAAATTTCTCTCTGAGTCGGGAATCGAAAACGGTTCCGTGATTGTTGCCTACGACGACAAGTCAAGTCTGTTTGCTACCCGCTTGCTGTTTCTGTTGGAGATGTTTGGCCACGCCCCAGCCAAGCTGAAGCTGCTGAACGGCGGAATTGTCAACTGGAAGAAACTCGGTAATAAGGTAACGGATGATGTAACTAAAATCAAAAAAAGCAAGTACAAGATTGCTAAGACAAAAACTGACATGACTGTCACCTGGAGTGACATCTACCGTGATGTGGCCCAAGGGGCAAAGCCTGAGGTACTGCTGCTGGATTCCCGGCCGGAAAACGAGTTCAAGGCCCAGAATATCCGTGCCATCCGTGGCGGTTATCTACCCAAAGCGGTACTGGTGACCAGTTCCGATGCCAATGAAAAAGACAGCCAGCTGTTCAAGTCACTTGAAGACATCAAGAAGCTGTATGAGGCAAAAGATGTCAACGGAGATCGTACGATCTATACCTACTGCCACAGTGGTGACCGCTCGGCACACACCTATGTTATCCTCAAGTATATGCTCGGCTACAAAAACGTAAAAGTATATGAAGGTGGCTGGGTAGAGTGGGCAAATATGGTAGCCCTGCCAATGGCTGGTCAGATCTGGTTGTGGGATGCCCCTAAACCGGTCAAGAAGGAAGAACCAAAAAAGTAACTAGTCACTGGTTGGCACAGATCAGACAGTGACCTTTTAACGATTCTTCAGTTTAATGCGGGCTTGACGTAATTGTCAGGCCCGCATCAGTTGCTCTATGCAAGGACATCTGTGGCCGTCCCTAACGAGCCAACGAAGAGAACGCCTTGAAATGGAAGCGGAATCACCGCAAGTTACCCCAGCACCGCCTCAATCCCTTTCCTGATCAGTTCCGGCGTCAGTTCTTCAAACACCTCACCATCGCACTGCACGGTACGACAGCTGGTTGCAGAACCGGTCAGGCAGCTGCAGGAGGGACAATCGGACTCCCCGGCGGTTGCAGCCAGCAGTTCCTCCAACGGTACGCCATTGATCAGCACCAGGTTTGATTCACTGATCCGCTCTTCGTTCAGGAGGGTTTCCTGCAGTTCAATCTCGACACCTCGCCCGGCATACTCGCTTATCACCTGCTCCAGGTTGGCGCCGGTGTCACCGCATCGCTCACAGGTTGCACCGGCCTTGTCATAATGCCGCCATTCAACCCGGATCGGCGCTGCAACAGTTGCTATCCGGTCCCCCGGCCTGATGCTGCCCGGCCGGATCACCTTGGCAAAGATCCCTTCCTTGGGCATGACACAGTCACCGGCCTGGTGATAGATGGCACAGCGGGTATGGCATTCCTTGCCGATCTGGGTCACCTCCAGCAGGGTTTCACCGATCTGCAGGCGGCTGCCGATCGGCAGGGAGACCAGCTCAATCCCGCTGGTGGTGATGTTCTCGGCAAAATCCCCGGTGGTGACATCCAGCCCCAGGGCACGCATCTTGTTGATGCTCTCCTGGGCCAGCAGACTGACCTGACGGTGCCAGTCACCGGCATGGGCATCCCCGACAATGCCGTGGTCCACCCGCAGTTCAACCGCCGGTACCGGCTTCTTGCGCTCACCTTTTTTTTCGCTGATACAGACTGCAATCACCTCTGCCATCGTTCTACCCTCCTACCTGGGCCATGCTGAAGTTACTGTGGGCATACTCACCGCACTTGATGGCATGCCCTTCCGGCTTTGATGCCACGATCCGCTGCAGGGCGGCACAGAGCGCCTGGCAGTCCGGTGGCCGCAGAAACGGCAGCAGATCGGTCTTCTCATCGCTGAACAGGCAGCCCTTGGCCTGCCCCCGCGCCGTGACCCTGATCCGGTTGCAGTCGTTGCAGAAGTGGCCGGATACGGCGGTAATGATACCGATGCTGCCCATGGCACCGGGAATACGGAAATCCTGGGAGGGACCGCTGAACGCCCCTTTGTCGATCGGTTCCAGCCGGTACTTTTCGGCAATCCGTTGCAGCACTTCCTGACCGGAAAAGCAGAGCCGATGCCAGCCTTCTTCCCTGACCACCGGCATATATTCGATAAAGCGTACCGGACAGCCCCGCGTCCGGGTCAGCTCGGCAAAATCGAGGATCTCCGCGTCATTGATCCCCCGCATGATCACCACATTGATCTTGGGGTGCGGGAACCCGGCCGCCAACGCAGCATCCAGCCCGGCCAGCACCTTGTGCAGATCGCCGCCGCGGGTGATCTCCCGGAATCGCTGCGGATTAAGCGAATCGAGGCTGACATTCAGACGCTGCACACCTGCCCGGTACAGATCAGCGGCCATCTGCTCCAGTAACAGGCCGTTGGTGGTCAGGGCCAGGTGACGCAGGCCCGGAATGGCTGAGAGTTTTGCCAGAAAATCAACCAGACCGGCCCGCACGGTCGGCTCTCCACCGGTGATCCTGATCTTTTCGATCCCCAACCGCACGGCGCACTCCGCAATCATCTGCAGCTCTTCAAAGGAAAGCACGCCACAGTGGCCAACATCCTGCACCCCTTCGGCAGGCATACAATAGAAACAGCGCAGATTGCAGCGGTCAGTTACCGACAGGCGCAGGTAGTTGATCCGGCGGTTATAGGTATCCCGCAAGGGGGCCTGCCCGCTCATCGCAACAGCCTTTGTTCAATAAAGTCAGCCAGCTGCTCTGGGTTGTTCAGATCCAGCAGCGGGACATCAACCGTAAGCGGCGTATCGCTGGCAATGGCCAGCAGGGTTGGATCATGGCTGTTCCCGCGGCAGATCAGCTCTCTGGCCAGAACCCCCCGGTGCAGCTCTATCTTGGGCAGGCTGCTTTGCTTGAACCCCTCGGTCAGGATGATATCCAGGTCAGGGCCGCAGATCCTGAGCAGTTCCTCAATGGCCGGGGCCTGCCGGTGCCGGCGCACCAGGGCAAGTTTCTCACCGGAGCAGATCAGCATACTGTCGGCACCGGCTGCGGTCAGGCGATGGCTGTCTTTGCCGGGATGATCGATCTCGAAGCGATGGGCATCATGCTTGATCGCGCCGACCCGGTAGCCCCGCTCCTTCAGGATCGGTATCAGTTTTTCCAGCAGGGTGGTCTTACCGGTACCGGAATGGGCTACAAAAGAGACAACAGCCGGTCTGCTCATCAGGTTTCCAGTCTGCAGGCCGCGTACTCCTGCGGAGTATTGATATTCAGCAACGCCCTGCCGCCGGGATCGAGCTTTGCCAGCTGTTCAGGAGCAATGGTTCTGACGTTCAGCTGCCCCAGCACGGCGTTGATCCGGTACTGACCGGCCTCAAGCGCTGCCTGCATCAGGGGCAGGCAGGACTTGCGATAGAGGGCAAACAGCGGTTCCGGGCCGCCGGCAGTGGCCGGGACGACCGCATCACAGGAAGCTGAAGCGGCACATATCAGGCGGATCAGCTCCGGGTCGGGAAAAGGAATATCGCAGGAGCTGACAAAGATCAGATCCGTTTCAGCATGCTGCAGGCCGGTATACAGTCCTCCCAGGGAACTGCCGGGATAGCTGTCCGGCACAACCTGCAGCCGGTACCTTGCAAAACGCTCCGGCCGGTCCCCCACCAGCAGCAGATGCTCGAAACACCCCTGCAGGGCCGACAGAATCCGCTCGATCACCGGCACCCCTTCAACGGCAAGGAACGCCTTGTCCTGCCCCATGCGGCGGCTCTTGCCCCCCACCAGCACCACCCCGGTTATGTCAGACAAGCGCTTATGCATTAATGACCTGCCCGCCCGGCGCAACCCTGCCCCGGCTGTCACTATGATCGAGTGCCATCGCCTACCCTTTTGTTGTCTTTCTGATGGTTGCCTCAGGCCTGCCGGTGTAGTAGCCCTGAGCCAGATCTATCCCCAGTTCCCGCACCGCCTGCAACAACTCTTCACTTTCGATATATTCGGCAATGGTCTTGATGCCGAACTCCCGGGCCAGCACCGCCAGGGTCTTGACAAAGGCCTTGTCTTTGGGATCGTTCAGCATGTTGAGCACAAACATCCCCTCAATCTTGACAAAGTCAATCGGCAGCCTGCGGATATACTGGAATGAAGAAAAACCTGAACCGAAGTCATCAATCGCAAACTTGAATCCCTCCAACTTCAGATCCTGGACAAACTGTTCCAGCAACGTCATGTTTTTCACGGTTTCCCGTTCGGTAATCTCAAAAACCACCTTGTCATGGGCAATCTGATACTGGTTGGACAGCTTGATCACGGAAGGAACAAACTCTTTGAGGATCAAGGACTTGGGAGAGAGATTAATAAACAGATACCCATCGTACGCATCAGCCTGGGCCTGGGCAAAGACCTTTTCCATCAGAATGGCATCAAGGCGGCTGACCACCCCCAACTTTTCAGCAATCTCGATGAACTCTGAGGCTGGAATGACCTGATCACCGACCAGCACCCGGCAGAGCACTTCATTACAGACCACCACCTGTCCATCGCTGGTAACAATCGGCTGAAAATACGGAACGACCTGCTTCTCTTCCAGCGCATTAAGCAACAGCCGCGACATGTCGCTGCTTTTCTGGAAGACCTCCACCACATCATCATTGGTCGGCACGACGATACAGTTTTTACCCAGCGATTTTGCCTTGTAGGTCATGTTATCGGCAAACAGAAACAGATCTTTGGCAGTCGTGGCGTGATCAGGGCAGACCGCATAGCCGATGGAGGCGGTACCGCGGATCTTGCTGCCGTCGGCCGTCACCAGGGTCATCGCCTCCATGGCCTCCCTGATCCGGTTGGCAACCATATGCACCTGCTCATGATCAGCATCGGGCAGCACAATGGCAAACTCATCGCCGCCGTAACGGGCCAGGATATCCCCTAAACGCAGACTTGCATGAATGGTGTCGGCAATCTGCACCAGATATTTGTCACCCACCAGATGGCCGTAGGTATCGTTGATATGCTTGAAGTTATCCAGGTCAATCACCAGCACCCCAAACTGCTGGTGATGCCGCTCGGCACGACCGATCTCGTACCCCAGCAGCTCCCAGAAGACCCGTTGATTGAACAGGTTGGTCAGTGGGTCACGGGTCGCGTAGTATTCAAGATCCTTGGTGTATTTATAGATCGCCTTGATCGAGCCGATCACATTCAGCAGGGTGGTCAGGATACTGTTGATCACCAGCGAACGGATCGGATCTGCCATAATCTGGGATTGCACCCCGATCCCCACCACGCCGCCGATCTGGGGCATATCCAGATAGAGCGACTTGGTCTCCAGCTCAATCTCATCACGGGCCAGTTCCAACAGGGGAGCAGATTCATTCGTAATATTGTGGATGATCATGATTGCCGCCTCAGAACTGCAACGCAGCTTCTCATCCTTGATCTGCTGCCTGACAATCAGCTCCATGGTGCTGCGGGTTGCCGCTGTCGGCGGCGCAGACCAGAAAATTTCTATATCATATCCATCTTCCTCCACCTGAAAAACGCAGAACAGGGCATAGGCCGGCATGACCTTGTTGACCTCGTTCAGCAGGTAGCCGACCCGCTCCTTCCAGTCCCGGATCGCCTCGGAGGTAATGATAAAACGCTCCAGCACCTTGATCTCAAATTCCAGCATCTCCCTGCCCACGGCAACGTCACGAATCCTGGTCACTAACCCGCTGAATTCGCCGAAAATCGCCTCAAGCTCGCCAAATTTCAGTGTCTCACCTTCCGACTCAAGCTCCTGCCCCAGCAGGGTCAGATCTGAGACGGTGGTAACGGAATGCACCTTGCTGTTCAACTTCGATACGGCATCACCAAGATGGTGATTGACGAAACGTGCGACCAGAAAAGCCATCAGCAGCGGAAACGGCAGCAGCAGCAGAAAACTGGAGAGCGCCCGGTTAAGCAGGGTAAAGCTGGCCTGACTGATATCCTCTTTAATGGCGAGGATTGCCTGGACCTGACCGGCCTGAAATGCCGGGTGACAGCTACGGCAGCTGGTTTCAGCCTTGACAGGAAAGACATTGATCGAAGTGTACGGGGTGTGACGATGCACCGCATTCCCGGTTCGCAGCACATCGGCGACAGCCGGTTCATCGCTCTGCCAGCCAACGGTACCGTTCCGGGGGGTCTGGATGGTAATGGTCTGCCTGGGGAAAAGCCGGCGATAGTCATCAAGGGTGTGCTCGATCTCGGCAATCGTGCCCCCTTGCTCCATGACTTCAGTGATCGCCGCAAGGATATGCCGGGCGATAAGGCCGGACTCGTGGGTTTTGGTGTCATGGGCCTGCTTCAGAAAAAGGAAGGAAACAATTGTGATGACAACGGCAAAGGTAACCGCAGAAACAATCAGGGTTGCCGTAAAGATAAAACGTTTGAGGGTAGCAGCGGTAAACGAAACAAACTTTTTAAATAGGAACATGGCCAATCCCGGTACAATTTCGATATCTGACCCGGTACGATCCCGGGCAGTATTCACATCACGACCGGAACGATACACGACACCAGACAGCCTCGCAACACTTTATAGCTGCTTAATTTTATTTAATATTTACAAACATAACGTTTTTTGACTCACGTCATTTTTTTACTACAGTTCTGAGCCGTTACCGCTCAAAACCACTTGCGCTGAAAACGGAACGCCACATGTACCAGGGCAATCATGACCGGTACCTCCACCAGCGGCCCGATCACGGCTGCAAAGGCTGCCCCGGAATTGATGCCGAATACCGCCACCGCCACTGCAATGGCCAGTTCGAAGTTGTTACTGGCTGCGGTAAAGGCCAGGGTGGTGGTTCGGGAATAGTCTGCCCCCAGCTTTTTCCCCATCCAGAACGAGACCAGAAACATCACCACAAAATAGATCAGGAGCGGTATGGCGATCCGTACCACATCCAGCGGCAACTGCACGATCAGGTTACCCTTCAGGCTGAACATCACCACGATGGTAAACAGCAGGGCGATCAGGGTCAGGGGGCTGATCTTGGGCACCACCTCGCGGTGGTACCGTTCCACTCCCAGCAGCTTGACACCGATCAGGCGGGTCAGTGCTCCGGCAATACAAGGAATCCCCAGGTAGATGAAGACACTCTCGGCAATCTGGCCGATGCCTACCTTGACCGCCATTCCCTGCAGCCCCACCAGCGGCGGCAGCACCGTAATAAAAACCCAGGCATAAACACTGTAAAACAGAACTTGAAAGATACTGTTAAAGGCCACCAGGCCGGCAGCGTACTCGGTATTTCCCCTGGCCAGTTCGTTCCAGACAATCACCATGGCGATGCAGCGGGCCAGACCGATCATGATCAACCCCACCAGATACTCCGGTTTGTCCGGCAGCAACAGGGCCGCCAGCACAAACATCAGCACCGGGCCGATCAGCCAGTTCTGCAGCAGCGAGAGCCCCAGAATCCTCTTGTTCCGGAACACCTCCGGCATATCCTCATACTTCACCTTGGCAAAGGGCGGGTACATCATCACGATCAGGCCGATGGCGATCGGGATGTTGGTGGTGCCGACCTGAAAGGAGTTGATGAGTGCCTCGGTACCGGGGACCAGATACCCCAGCCCGACCCCCAGCGCCATGGCAACAAAGATCCAGAGTGTCAGCCAGCGGTCGAGAAATGCAAGACGTGATGTAATCTGTTCAGACATGACGCAAACCTCCCCACTAAAAAAATATCTTCCCAAGCAGCATTTTCATCATCTATTATCCGCTTAAGCGGATGGACATATAGCAAAAAATATATACAAAAAATCAGATACAGTTCTTTTCAATACGGTATTCCTGCAAACGCAGGCGATCCTGTGCCACATCGGGAAGCGCGGCACAGATAGTACGCACCAGCAACAGCAGGTCTGCCGGCTGCCGGCCCAGACCGGCTGCCAGCGAATAGTACATCCAGACGCCACCGCGCCGGTCCTGCAGCCAGCCGGCGTTTTTCAGATAGGCCACATGCCGGGAGACCGTTGACTGTGGCAGATCCAGTGCCGCCATCAGGTCACAGATGCAGAGTTCGCCATGCTCCTGCAGCAACACCAGGATGCGGAGCCTGGTTTCTTCCGACAGGGATTTGAAGAGATAGGCAACCTGTTTCATATCAAAACAAATATCCGCATAAGCGGATGAGGTCAAGCAGAAAATCATGACTGTACTCCCCCTACAACGGTTCGGCCTTTCAGGCAGCTTGTTTGCAGCAGCAGTGGCGCTCTGCACCTTTCTGCTGTGTATACCGCCGGCGGCCGAAGCTGCCGGAAAGCCGTTGATCCGCTTTGGTGTGATTCCCCGCTATAACCCGCTGGTCATGTACAAGCGTTACCAGCCGATCATGGATTATCTGACCGCCGAAACCCCCTACCGTTTTGAACTGAAGATCAGCAAAGACTACCCTGAGGCGGTCCGTTTTCTGCAACAGGGGGTAACCCAGATCAGCTCACTGGGGGATGTGACCTTTGCCGAAGCCAATCTGCGCTACCAAGCCATGCCGATCCTGAAACCGCTCAACAAAGAGGGTGTTCCCTTTTACCGCAGCGCCATCATTGTCCGCAACGACTCTGCATTGAGGAGCATTACAGAATTAAAGGGCAAGACCATGGCCTTCGGCTCACCGCATTCCACCTCAGGCAACCTGATCCCGCGCTATCTGCTCTGGGACAACAAGGTACGCATGCAGGATCTGAAATCCTTCACCAACCTGCAGCACCACGATGCCGTGGCCAAGGCGATCCTGAAAGGTCAGTTTGATGCCGGCGCCGTCAAGGATGTGGTGGCCGAAAAATACAAACCGCACGGCCTGCGAATCCTGGCTTGGTCCAAACCGATCCCGGCCGTGCCGCTGGTGGTCAGGCGGGACACGCCGCCAGAGGTGGTGGAGGCAATTACCCGGGCACTCCTCAAGCTGGATCGCACCACCCCCCGGCACAAGGCGATTATGAAAAACTGGGATGATGAGTTCAACAACGGTTTTGCCACAGCCCGTCAGCAGGATTATGCCGACATCTTCCGTATGATCCGTGCCATACCAACCGGCTGCGGCATCGGATGCCACCACAAATGACCCGCCGCTTTATCAGCATCAAGACGCAGTTTGTGCTGATTGCCATGCTGATGGTGGCACTGTCGTCAACACTGTGGGGCGTTTTTGCCTGGAAGACCGAACGAAATCTGCTGTACAGCAACCTGGAAAATGAAGGGCGCCAGATGCTGACCTCCCTTTCCTCGCCGATCATTAATGCCCTGGTGTACGAAGAAATGGGAGTGATTGAGGAAGGTGGCCTGCTGGACAATTTTATTGAAGAGATCATGAAGAACAGCACTCTCAAGGTGGTCTCTGCCTTCGTGACCGATCAGAACGGCAAAGTCCTGGCCCACAACCAGTATACCGAGTACGGCAAGCAGTACGATGATCTCCTGACCCGCACCGCTATCACGGAAGGACGTTACCAGGCCTCGCTGCAAAAACAGCCGGGACAGTCCGGTACCCTGCTGAATATGGCCATGCCGTTGCATATATACCAAAAAAGCTGGGGGGCCCTGCGGGTTGTGGTCTCCACCGCCCCGCTTGAGGCACAGCTCCAGGGGCTGGCCAAACGTATCGCAGCAACCTCGCTGGCTTTTTTTCTGTTGGGAATGGCAGCCTCGTACCTGATCGGACGCAGCATGGCCCGCCCCCTGCAGCGGCTGTCCGAGATAATGGCCTCAGTATCCACCGACAACCTGCTGGTTGAACTCCCCCCTGATCGCCCCGATGAAATCGGCAAACTGCAGGAAAGCTTCCGTACCATGCTCGAACGTCTGCGGCAGAGTGAAGCTGAACGGAAACGTGCCGTAACACAACTGGTCCAGAGTGAAAAACTGGCCTCATTGGGCAAGATCGTGGCCGGTGTGGCCCATGAAGTGAACAACCCGCTGGGAGCGATCAACGCCTCCATCTACAACCTGGAGCAGAAAAGCGGCAACCAGCTGCGTAACATGGAAATAATCAAACAGGGCGTGGAGCGGATTGAGCGGATCGTACGCCAGCTGAGCGACTTCAGCCGTACCGCCTCGCTGGAGTTACAGCCCCTTGCCAGTGAGGGTTTCTTCAGCGAGTGTGCCGAATTCAGCCGTGTGGCGCTCAAGCGCTTTGATGTAGAGCTTGTGACTGAAGACCGCTGCGCCCCAGCGCTCATGCTGCAGCTGGACAAAGGCAAGATCCAGCAGGTACTGCTTAATCTGCTGTTCAATGCTGCCCAGGCTTCACCCCTCAGAGGGATAATCCGCTTATCAGCGCAACTCACCCCCGGCTACTACCAGCTTGAGGTCGAGGATCAGGGGAGCGGCATCCCGCCGGAAGCACAACGGACGGTGTTTGACATCTTTTATACCACCAAGCATGCTGGCGAAGGGACCGGCATCGGGCTTGCCATCTGCAAAAGCATTGTTGAAATGCATGGCGGCACGATCACCTTCAGCAGCCGTCCGGGGAAAACCGTGTTTACGGTCAGCCTTCCCTTGACACCGACGGAGAACGGCAATGAACTCCTTTAAACTCCTGCTCGTTGAAGACGATCCATTGCTCGGTGAAGCCCTGTATGAGGCTTTGCATGGCAAAGGATTCAAGGTACGGCTGGCAAAAAGCGGTGCCGAGGCATTGGGTGCGGCCAGTGACGAATCCTTTGATCTGTTGTTGCAGGATGTCAGACTGCCCGATGTTGACGGTCTTGACCTGCTGGCTGATCTGCTACAGTTACAACCTACCGTACACGCTCTGGTCATGACCGGCCAGGCCACGGTGGAGATGGCAGTACGGGCAATGAAACTGGGGGCCTTTGACTTTATTACCAAGCCGTTTTCCGTGGATGTCCTGATGCTGAAGCTTGAACGTCTGCTGGAGTATCGTGGGCTGGAAAAACAACTGGAGGCGTTGTCTGAAGACACCGCAACCAGCAGAACCATCATTACCCGTTCACCGGCCATGCGTACCATACTGGACACCATGACCATTGTTGCCGCCAGCGAGGTGCCCCTGCTGCTGCAGGGAGAAACCGGTACCGGCAGAAAGCTTTTGGCTGAGACCATCCACAGCATGAGCAGCAGAAAGGACAAGCCTTTTATCAGGGTAAACTGCCTGGCGCTGCCGACCCAGCTGATTGAGGCAGAGCTGTTTGGCGTTGAAAAGGGGGCCCTGCCGGGAGCAGACCGGGCCAGGGCAGGACTGTTGGAAAAGGCGACCGGAGGCACCCTCTTTCTTGAGGAGATTGCCGAGCTGCCGCTCAACATCCAGGCAGGTCTGGTCAAGCGGCTTGAAGAGCAATCCACCACCAGAATCGGCGGCAGCAGCCAACATCCCCTCGATATCCGCCTGATCTGTGCCACCAGGCACGACCTGAAGCTGCTGGCCGCCGATGGCCGCTTCCGCAGGGATCTCCTCTACCGGATCAACATCGTTACCTTGCCGATACCGCCCCTGCGGGAGCGTCGTGAAGATATCCCCCTGCTGGCCTCCCACTTTGTTGAACGTTTTGCCCCCACACGAGAACAGCAGATCCGGCTCACCCCCGGCCTGCTTGACGCCCTGCTCCTGCGTCCCTGGAGCGGCAACCTGCAGGAGTTGAGCAACCTGATCGAACAGCTCACCGTCCTGTATCCCGGTCAACGGATACGGGAACACCAGCTCCCTCCCCTTGAAGATGCCCCGCTGCATATTGGTAGCCAGTTTGAAAAGATTCAGGTGGGAATCCCGTTGCGTGATGCGGTCGCAGATTTTGAAAGACGTTATATCCTGCGTGTACTTGAGAGCCTGGGTGGCCAAAAGGGCCGGGCTGCCGAAGTGCTGGGAATATCCCGCAAGGTACTCTGGGAAAAACTGAAGCGACAGGAACCGGAACACAGTGAAGATACGGCCAAAACCGATTGTTACGACATCGTAACAGACCATTGAACCCAAAGCACTATCCTCAAAAAGCTGCAAAGGCTTGTTGTACCTGCATCCAGCATGACCCATTAAAGAGATTTAATTCTATAAACAGCTCTATCAACAACACAGCCAGCACCTGCTGATCCGCTCGCGTAACACAAATAATATCAATAATTATATAGTGTTGCGCGTTTTTCAACTCTGCGCTATGGTAGCATTATCGTGAGTCACCATCGGAATCAGATTAAGGAGGAGCAATCATGAAGCAGATCATCGGAGCAGCTGCATTTCTTTCCCTGCTGGTAAACACGCTGGCCTTTGCCGCCACAGGCGGCGGCGACGTTGTCATTACCTATCCCAAAGGACAGGTCACCTTCAGTCACGACAGCCACGTCGGCATGGGCCTGGAATGCACCAAGTGCCACGCCGGTCTGTTTACCAGCAAAGCTCAGCACAAAACCGTTACCATGAAACAGATGCAACAGGGCAAATCCTGCGGCGCCTGCCACAACGGCAAGACCGCCTTCACGGTCAAGGCCAACTGCAAGAACTGCCACAAATAATACCACGTAAAGGAGGAATGGGATGGAGATCAAACGCAGAGATTTTCTCAAGATTACCGCCGCAGCCGGTGCTGTCGCCGCCGTGGGACTGCCGAAGTTGAATGCCTTTGCCGCGGGTCATGATGCCAAGGCAGGCAACGCCCCCAAGGGTGAGTGGCTGCCCTCTACCTGCCAGGGCTGCACGGCCTGGTGTCCGGTTGAGTTCTATGTCCAGGAAGGCCGGATAGTCAAGGTACGCGGCAACCAGCTTTCCAAGGCCAACAACGGCTACTGTTGCCCCCGTGGTCACCTGATGATCCAGCAGACCTATGATCCGGATCGGATCAAGGTACCGATGAAGCGGACCAACCCCCAAAAAGGCAAGGGCATCGACCCCAGGTTCGTGCCGATCAGCTGGGATGAAGCGCTGGACACCATTGCCGACAAGATGATCGAGTTGCGCAAGACAGGCCACCCTGAAAAGCTGACCTACATGCGTGGCCGTTACTCGCCGACCTCCACCGACCTGCTGTACGGCACCCTGCCCAAGATTTACGGAACCGGCAACTACTTTTCCCACAGCGCTATCTGTGCCGAGGCTGAAAAGATGGGGCCGGGCTACACTCAGGGTTTCTTCGGCTACCGCGACTACGACATGGCCAAGACCAAATGCCTGGTGGCCTGGGGCTGTGACCCGCTCTCCTCCAACCGTCAGGTACCCAACGCCATCAACAAGTTGGGCGACATCTTTGACCGGGGGACCGTCATTGTTGTTGACCCCCGCCTCTCCTCCATTGCCGCCAAGGCCAATGAGTGGCTGCCGATCAAACCGGGCGAAGACGGCGCACTGGCCTCAGCCATTGCCCATCTGCTTTTGACCGAAGGTCTCTGGAGCAGAGAGTTTGTGGGTGATTTCAAGGACGGCAAAAACCTGTTCAAGGCCGGTGCCACGGTTGATGAAGCAGCCTTTGCCGAGAAGCAGACCTACGGGATCGTCAAGTACTGGAACATTGAACTGAAGGACAAGACCCCGGCCTGGGCTGCCAAGAAGACCCTGATCCCGGCTGAACAGATCATCAAGGTTGCCCGAGCCATGGGCAAAGCCGGTTCTGCCTGTGCGGTGTGGATGGGGCCTGGTGTGGCCATGACCCCGCGGGGCACCTACGCATCAATGGCCGTCTATGCCTTAAACGGTATCCTCGGATCAATTGAGACCGAGGGTGGGGTATTCCAGTCTTCCAGCGCACCAGGCACGAAGTTTCCTGAAATCAAGGATATCTTTATTGATGAGCTTGCCAAGAAAGGCAGCAAGGGCAAGAAGTTGGACGGTCGAGGCGCCAAGGACATGCCAGCTATTATGGGTGGCTTTGATTCCAAGAAAGACAAGGATGGCAAAGTAACTGAAAGCGCCAAGGCCAACGTGGTCACCAACGCAGTGGCCGACGGCATCCTGAAAGATCCGGCCGCCTGCCAGATCTTCATCAGCACCTGGTCCAACTTCAACTTCTCCGCCACCGGCGCCCAGCGTTGGGACAAGGCCATGGCCAAGGTACCGTTCTTTGTGCATATGGTCACCAATGCCTCGGAGATGACCCAGTTTGCCGACATCGTGCTGCCGGCCACCTTTGCGCCGACTGAAAAGCTCTCGGTTATCTCCAACATGGCCAACCTGCATGGCCACCTTTCCATCCAGCAACAGGTCGCCAAACCGCTCTGGAACGTCAAGGCCGAAGAGACCGAGGTGATGTGGCTTTTGGCCGAAAAACTCAAGGCAAGGGGTTTTGCCAACCTGTATGACTACTATGCCTCCTTTGAAGATCCAGAGACCAAGCAGAAGCCGACCAATGCTGCGCAGTTCTGTGAGATCGCCGCAAAAATCTCCAGTCAGAAGGCCTGGAACGGCAAGGAGAAGCTGAAGGGCGATAAACTCAGCAGCTGGGCCGAGTTTAAGAAAAAAGGGATCTACAACACCGAGACCTATGCCTACAAAAAGAACTGGGGCAAGTTCAAGACTGTTACCCACAAGTTCGAGTTCTACAGCGAGACCCTGAAAAAAACCCTGACCCTGTTCGCTGCCAAACACAAGACCAGCATTGATGACATCCTCAAGGCCAGTGGCTATGAGGCCCAGGGCGAACTGGTCTTTGTGCCGCACTACGAGTCGCCCAAGCGTCACGGCAGTGAAAAAGAATATCCCTTCACCTTTATTGACCATAAATCACGCCTCAACCGTGAAGGCCGCTCCGCCAATACGGTCTGGTACCAGGAATTCAAAAAGGTGGATGTGGGGGACAAGAGCTGGGATGACGTGGCCAAGATCAACCCGCTGGATGCCAAAAAGCTGGGGATCAAGGATGGCGACACCATCCGCCTGACCTCCACCACCGGATCAATCACCTGCAAGGCCCGTCTCTGGGAGGGCGTGCGGCAGGGTACGGTGGCCAAGTGCTATGGCCAGGGTCACTGGGCCTACGGCCGTGTAGCTGCCAAGGAGTACGGCAAGACACCCCTGGGTGGCAACAACAACGAACTGATGCCGTCAGACTTTGACCGTTTGAGCGGCGCAACGGCACGTAACGGCGGTTTCACCGGCGTCAAGATCGAGAAAGCTTAGGAAAGGGGGGATCTGATAGATGGCAAAACAATACGGAATGGTCATAGACCTGCAAAAATGTGTCGGCTGCGGCGCCTGCGCCCTGGGCTGCAAGACCGAGAACAACACTCAGGCCCGCACAAACGGCCAGACCTTTAACTGGGCCGACTTCATCTACAAAGAAGAGGGGAAATTCCCCAAGGTAAACTTTTCAGCGATTCCGGTGCTCTGCAACCACTGCAGTGACGCCCCCTGCGTCAAGGCCTGCCCGGTGAAACCCAAGGCGATGTTCAAGACGCCGGACGGCATCACCATGCATAATGATGAGCGTTGTATCGGCTGTCGCCGCTGCCAGAAGGCCTGTCCCTACAGCGCCATGGATGTGGCAAAGGAAAAGGCCGAGTATTCGGTGATCAGCGCCAACAGTGGCACTGAAGCCCCGCACAAGGCCTCCCGTGATACTACCGAACTGATCAAGGGCTGCACCGCCTCCGGTGCGGAGACCGCCAAGGCTGCCGGCGGCGTCATCCCCAATCACAACAAGTACAGCCACCCTGATTACGCCAGCATCCGCAAGCAGGGTGTGGTTGAAAAGTGTATTTTCTGTGCCCACCGCGTGGCCAAAGGCGAGCAGCCCACCTGCGTGACGGTCTGCCCTTCCAGGGCACGTGTCTTCGGCGACCTGAATGATGCCTCATCAGAACCGGCAAAACTGCTCAAGAAGTACAAGGCCGTACGCCTGAAGGAAGATAAGAAGACCAGGCCCAATGTGGCCTATATCCGTTCCTTCAAGGCAACTGCCAAGATCTGACCATACTGTTAAGCTGTTAACTGTACTAACGGGATGGGACGAAAGTCCCATCCCGCTTTGCTAAGGAGCCAACCATGCCGGAACAAACCGCCACCACCTGCCGCGAAGACAGCTACCGGCTTCTGGCTGCCTGTTACTACTCACCCAGCCAGGCCCTGCTTGAAGAAAACTGCTGTATCTCACTGGCCGGCCTGCTGTCGGACATGGTGCCGGATGCAGCTGCTTCAGCGGCAGAAGCTGCTGAACTTTTACACAAAATAAGTCTTGATGAACTGGTGGTGGAACACTCCCGCCTTTTTATGGGACCGTTTAAACTGGTAGCCCCACCCTATGGCTCAGTCTGGCTGGATGAGCAGAAGTCCGTGATGGGGGATTCCACGGCAAAGGTGGCTGCCTTCTACCACGCCAACGGCCTGCATCTGGCCGATGACTTCCATGAACTGCCGGATCATTTTGCCGTTGAGCTGGAGTTCATGTCGTACATGGCCTTTAAACAGCGGGAAGCCGCCGCTGCCGGAGATACTCCGGAGGCAGACCGGCTGAGAGACCTGCAGCGTCAATTTCTGGGTACCTTCCTCTTACCCTGGCTAGGGCCGTTTACCGATACGATCATTGAAGACGCTGAGGCCCCGTTTTATCAGGCGATTGCCCGCTGTACCGCCGCGTTTGTCACCGCTGATGCCCGTAACCTGAACGCAGCCGCCCATGTCTAGCAGTGCAAAAAAACAGGTGCCTGTCGGCAGCCGGGATGATCTGCAGATCGACCCTTCCCGCTGTCTGCGAACACGCTTCAGTGAGAGCGTCTGCAACCATTGTCAAGCAATCTGCCCTGCTGCAGCCCTGTCGCTGGAAGACGGACTGGTCATCAATCAGGAACAGTGTAGTGGCTGCCTGCTCTGCACCACCGTCTGCCCCTCCGGCGCACTTGAACAACAGGCAGACTTTCAGGCCATCATCCTGCAACTCAGAAAAGTCCCGAAACCGGTTCTGGGCTGTTGCCGTAGCAAAGAACAGGCACATGCCTGGCTATCCTGTCTGGGGGGGCTTGCAGAGGAACACCTGCTGACACTGAGCCAGCGGTTAAGCGGCGCTCTGACCCTGAATCTGATTCACTGTGATGACTGCCCCAACAGCGCCATACTGCCGTTGCTGAAGGAACGGCTGCAGCGGATGACGGCCAGCGGACTGACCGCAGGTGGCTGCAACCTTGTCACGGCAACGTCTCAGGTAGAACTGCAGTACCAGCCTGAAACCGTTGACCGACGCAGCTTTTTCACGTCATTCCGCAACTCGCTGTTTCAGGCCGCAGCAGACGTCATGCAGACCAGCGCAAAACCGGTGGAACGCAGCAGCAGCTATGGAGACAAACGAATACCGCAAAGAAGAGAACTACTGAACCAAACACGCAGTTCACTGCCTGAAGAGCAACAGGCGACAGCAGCAAAACAGTTTGATCACAGCATCAGGTTCAACACAGCCTGCAGCGCCTGTCAGGGCTGTGTCGCCATCTGTCCCACCGGCGCCCTGGTCAGCAACGTACAGGAAGAACACCCTGAGTTTGTGCAGGAACGCTGCACCGGCTGCGGTCTGTGTGTGGAGTTCTGCCTGGATCAGGCGATCAGACTGTAAATACCAGCTACTGCCTGCTACGGCAGGCCGCAATCAGTTCCGGTACAGTAGGGTAGCGCATCTGCTCCAGCCGGGAGAAGATCTGCTCACCATTCACCAGTACCGCCAGCTCACTCTGCTTGGGACCACGCTCAATTTCTACGGTTACTTCTTCAAGGTTCTTCTCAAGTTCAGCGGCAAGACCTGCCGCCAGCTGTTGTTGTCCTCAGGATGCACAGTACTGAATCAGAATCTTCATAAATTGCTCCCCCCCCGCTGGATTTGATTGACTCACCTATACACTGTGCCTCGCCTCCTTGCAATGGCAAGCGCCTGTGTGCTACAAACCGTGCTATGAGTTCAGCTCTTCAGACCCCCATGATGCGGCAATACCTTGAAATCAAGGCCCAGCACCCCGAAAGCATCCTGTTCTTCCGCATGGGAGATTTTTACGAGATGTTTCTGGATGATGCCCTGGTCGCTTCCCGCATTCTGGATATCACCCTTACCTCCCGCAACAAGAACAGTGCCGATGAGATTCCGTTCTGCGGCGTGCCGTTTCACTCGGCCCAGCCGTATATCGCCCGGCTGGTGGAGGCGGGCTACCGGGTGGCGGTCTGCGAACAGATCGAAGACCCCAAGCAAACCAAGGGACTTGTCAAACGGGATGTGGTCAAGGTGGTTACGCCGGCCCTGGTGACCGAAAGCGAGAGCCTGACCCCGGATGAAAACTCTTTTCTGCTGGCCCTCTGCAGCAGCGGGCAGCGCTGGGGCTGCGCCTGGCTTGATCTCTCCACCGGAGAATTCCTCACCGCCAACAGTGACAACCTTGCCGGAGCCGCGACCCTGCTGGCATCCATAGCCCCCCGGGAACTGCTGCTGCCGGACCAGCTGCGCCGTGACCTGCCGCCGGAACTGGCCCTGGTGGCAGGTGACCGCCCCCGGGCCGCGGTGGCTGACTGGGTACTGGACAAAGACTACTGCTCCAAACTGATTTGCAGCCAGTTCGGGGTGGCCTCGCCGGAAATGTTGGGACTGGCCGTCACTGAGCTGTCTGAGGCACTCCTGGCAACCGGTATGGTCTTGCATTACCTGCAGGAAAACCGTCACGCCACACTGCCCCACCTGCGGGATCTGACCATTGTACGCCAGAACGACCATCTGGCTCTTGATCCGGCTACCCGCCGTAATCTTGAACTGACCGCCACCATGACCGACAACAAGAAGAGCGGCTCGCTGCTGGGCTGTCTGGATCGCACGGCCACGGCCATGGGGGCCCGCACCCTCAAACAGTGGCTCTCCTACCCGCTGGTTCAGGTGGCGCCGATCAGGCGGCGTCTTGAGGCAGTGGAAGAGCTGAAAGAGAACCCGGCGCTGCAGGATCAGCTGCGGGAGCAGTTGAAAGGGGTGCATGACCTGGAACGCCTGAACGGCCGGGTCAGCATGGCCGGTGCCGGTGGCCGCGACCTGCGCTCACTGCATGACTCGCTGGAGCAGGTACCGCAGATCAGACTGGCACTAACGGAGGCCACTGCCCCGCTGTTGCGGGATCTGACCGAAGAACTGGACCCGCTGCAGGATATACGCAGCCTGATCAATCAGGCCATTGCCCCGGCCCCGCCCTTTTCGCTGCGGGAAGGCGGCATCATCGCCGATGGTTACCATGCCGAACTGGACGAACTGCGCGCCATAAGCCGCGAAGGCAAGGGGTACATCGCCCGGATGGAGGCACAGGAACGCGACCGGACCGGGATCAGCTCACTGAAGATCCGTTACAACAAGGTATTCGGCTACTACATCGAGGTAACCAAATCCAACCTCTCCAGCGTGCCGGACAACTACATCCGCCGCCAGACCATCGCCACCGGTGAGCGTTACATCACCGAAGAGCTGAAGAGCTACGAGGAAAAGGTACTGGGCGCCGAGGACCGGATCTGCGAACTGGAATACACCCTGTTCCAGGAGGTACGGGAACAGACCGCTGCCCAGGGGGGCAGGATCAGCCGCACCGCATCCGCCCTGGCAACCCTTGATGTGCTGGCCGCCCTGGCCCTGGTGGCCCAGGAACGGGATTACTGCAAGCCATTGGTGGACGACGGCGATATCCTTGAAATCATTGAGGGACGCCATCCGGTGGTGGAGGCGATGAACCTGGGGGAACGTTTTGTCCCCAACGACACCCGCCTGGATCAGGAACAGCACCAGCTACTGATGATCACCGGTCCCAACATGGCCGGTAAATCCACCTACATGCGCCAGGTGGCCCTGATTACCCTGATGGCTCAGGTCGGTTCCTTTGTACCGGCCAGCAGAGCGACCATCGGCATTGCCGACCAGATCTTCACCCGGGTCGGCGCCGGTGACAATCTTGCCCGCGGGCAGTCCACCTTCATGGTGGAGATGATGGAGACCGCCCACATCCTGCGCAGCGCCACCACCAAAAGTCTGGTGGTGCTGGATGAGATTGGTCGCGGCACCTCCACCTTTGACGGCCTCTCAATCGCCTGGGCCGTGGCGGAATACCTGCACGACACCAACCACTGCAAGGCCCGCACCCTGTTTGCCACCCACTACCACGAACTGGCCGACCTGGCCGCCACCCGTGAAGGGATCACCAACCTGACCGTAGCGGTCAAGGAGTGGAACGACCAGGTCATCTTCCTGCGCACCATCATTCCCGGTGCCGCCTCTCACTCCTACGGCATTCAGGTGGCCCGCCTGGCCGGCATGCCCCGTAACGTGATCGAGCGGGCCAAAGAAGTGCTCAAAACCCTGGAAGAAGGGGAATTTGAACAGGGCTCGCCGCGCCTCTCCAAGAGCAGCATCGCCCCGCCCAGAAAGGAAACCGCGCAGTTTACCCTGTTTGAACAACAGGGAGATCTGCTGCGTGAACGGTTGAAAAAATTGAATATTTCTGTTATGACACCGTTGGAAGCATTGAATCTGCTTGATGAATTGAAGAAAATGGCATGACGATCCGACCAAGACCGATTATATACCTGTTACTGGCGTTGTTTGCACTGACAACCGCTACCTCACCTGTCCACGCCGCCAGAACAGCCAGAAAACAATCCACTGCAGAAAACAGAATAGCGCAACCGGCCCAGGTACTGGACCTGAAACACTGGTCAAACCCTGACTATACCCGGATTGCCATTACCCTTGACCGCGATGTGACCTGGGAAAGCCACGAACTGGACAAGTCTGCCGGTCGCAGTGGCAAACCGGGCCGGATCTTCATTGACCTTCACAACGCCCGGCTGGGCAACAGCATGCGTGATATCACGATCGGCGACGGTCTTTTGAAAGGCGTCCGGACTGCACTGTACAAGCCGGGAGTAGTACGGGTGGTACTGGACACCGATAACATCCGGGATTACAAGATATTTCCCCTTTCAGACCCGGCCCGCCTGATTATCGATGTCAGAGGTGACCGGAGAACCGAGATCAGCCGGCTGGAGAGTTCCCTGGCCAGCCACAGCCTGGACGGTGTAGCTGTTACAGCCCCCGCCAGGAGCGCTGCGGAGGAGCAAAAGGCAGAACGGGCTCCCAGATCAACCAAAAAGCACCCTTCCATCTCCAAGATTCGCCGGATTGTGGTGGATCCGGGTCATGGCGGCCACGACCCCGGTGCAGTAGGTCAAAGCGGCCTGCAGGAAAAGGATGTGGTCCTGTCCATTGGCTTGAAGCTGAGAGAAAAATTGCGGGAAGAGCTGGGGCTGGATGTGGTCATGACCCGCTCGACCGACATCTTTATTCCGCTGGAAGAACGGACCGCCATTGCCAACAAGGTCAACGCCGACCTGTTTGTCTCAATCCACGCCAATGCCGCCCCCAATCGAAACGCTGCCGGTATCGAGACCTACTACCTGAATCTGGCCAAAACCGAGAAGGTGGCCCAACTGGCTGCCAAGGAAAACGGCACCTCGCTGGAAAAGGTCAGCACGCTGCAGGCGATCCTGTTTGACCTGATGGCCAATTACAAACTGAATGACTCGGCCCATCTTGCGGAAGAGGTGCAGAAGGCGCTCTACAAAACCAGCAGGTCAAAATACCCTGACACCAAAAATCTGGGTGTCAAGCAGGGCCCTTTCTATGTGCTGGTCGGTGCCAGCATGCCCAGCATCCTGACAGAGGTTGCCTTTATCAGCAACAGTACCGAAGAAAGCCATCTGAAGGACCCATCCTTTCATGATCTGGCTGCCGACGGCATCCTGGATGGTATCCGGGGCTATATCAGCTCGCTGAAATAATGACCGGAACCCTCTACATTGTGGCCACACCGATCGGTAATCTGGAGGATATGACCTTTCGGGCTGTCCGTATTCTCCAGGAAGTTGACCTGATCGCCGCGGAAGACACCCGTCATTCCCGCAAGCTGCTCTCCCATTTCGGCATCTCCACGACGCTGACCTCGTACTACGATCACAATCAGTCCCTGAAAGGTGAGCGTATTCTGGCAACCCTGCGGGATGGCAAGCAGGTGGCGCTGATCTCCGATGCCGGAACGCCCTGCATCTCCGACCCGGGCTATCAATTGGTGCGGGATGCTCTGGTCGAGGGGATCAAAGTTGTGCCGATACCGGGAGCTTGTGCCGCCATAACGGCACTTTCTGTAGCCGGACTCCCCACTGACTCCTTCACTTTTGCCGGCTTTCCGCCGAATAAAGAAGGTAAGCGCCGGTCGTTCCTGGCCGGATTATTGAACGCCCACGGCACACTGGTTTTGTACGAAGCCCCGCACCGCCTTACAGAAACCCTGACCGATATAGCCGACATCCTGGGAGATCGTCAGGTGGTGGTAACGCGGGAGCTGACCAAGCTGTATGAGGAATGCCTGCGCGGCACGGCCCGCGAAGTGCGGGAACAGGCTCGCGAGGGACGTGAACGTGGCGAAATGGTGATCCTGATCGCACCTGCCGACGAGAACACGCAAGCACTGGAGGGACCCTCTCCGGAAGAGCAGTTGCGGGCCGCTCTGCTTAAAGGGCACACCGTCAAAGAGACTGCCGCCCTGGTGGCGGCGGCGACCGGCCTGCCGCGGCGTGAACTGTATGCGCAGGCATTGCTGCTGAGAACCAATCTGTAAGATATACCCCTGCAAGGAGCTGCTTTGATGAAAATTTCCGTATTTGGTGCCGGTTATGTCGGCCTGGTTGCTGCGGCCTGCTTTGCTGAGAGCGGCAACAGCGTTATCGCCGTTGATGTTGATCAGAAGAAGATTGAAGGTTTAAAAAACGGCATCATTCCGATTTATGAACCCGGCCTGAAGGAGTTGATCCTGCGTAACCAGGCTGAAGGCCGTCTTTCCTTTACCACCGACATGGTTGAAGCGGTCGAACAGTCCCTGATCCAGTTCATTGCCGTTGGCACGCCGCCGGGAGAAGATGGTTCCGCCGATCTGCAGTACGTGCTTTCCGTTGGCCGCACCATTGGCCGTCATATGAACGGCTTCAAGATCATTGTTGACAAATCCACCGTGCCGGTCGGCACGGCTGACAAGGTCAGGCTGGCGGTACAGGAAGAGCTTGAAAAGCGGGCCTCACATCTGGAGTTTGATGTTGTCTCCAACCCGGAATTTCTCAAGGAAGGCGCCGCCATTGACGACTTCATGCAGCCTGACCGGGTCGTGATCGGCACCGACAACGTCCGCACCGCCGAGATCATGAAAGAACTGTACGACCCGTTCATGCGCAAACAGAACCGGCTGATCATCATGGACATCCGCAGCGCCGAGATGACCAAGTATGCTGCCAACGCCATGCTGGCCACCCGGATTTCCTTCATGAACCAGATCGCCAACCTCTGCGAACGGATGGGGGCCGATGTAGCGGCTGTCAGGGAAGGGATCGGTTCAGACTCCCGCATCGGCTACGACTTCCTCTTCCCCGGTCCCGGTTACGGCGGTTCCTGCTTTCCCAAGGACGTCAAGGCCCTGATCCGCACGGCCGAAGAATGCAACTACGATTTCCTGCTGCTCAAGGCAGTGGAAGAAGCCAATGAGCGCCAGAAAGAGGTTCTGGCTGACAAACTGATCAAGGCCCTGGGTTCCGGCGACCAGGAAAGGCCGTTGACCGGTCGCACCATCGCCTGTTGGGGGCTTTCCTTCAAACCCCGTACCGATGACATGCGCGAGGCACCTTCACTGACCATCATCGAACGTCTGCTGGCTGCCGGGGCCGTTGTGCGGGCCCACGACCCGGAAGCGCTCGCCGAAGCCAAGAAGCTGTTCGGCGACCGGATCGAATACAGCAGTAACCAGTACGACATCCTGAACAATGCCGATGCCCTGACGATCATCACCGACTGGCATGAATACCGCAACCCCGACTTTGAGCGGATCAAGGGCCTGCTGAAGCAACCCCTGGTTGTTGATGGCCGCAACCTCTACAAACTGGACCGGATGCAGGAGATGGAGATCCGCTATATCCCGCTGGGCCGGGCCGGTAACGGCATCTCTGAAACAAACTAAACAGGGATGAAAGGGATTTAAGGGATAGTTCAATGATATTGTCTGAACTGACTGAAGCTATTCTGGCTGCCTGTTTTGAAGTAAGCAATGAACTAGGAGTCGGTTTTGTTGAGTCGGTTTATGAAAAGGCGCTGATGATTGCCTTGAAAGACAAGGAGCTTGAAGCTGAAAATCAGCACCAGCTGACAGTTTCATTCCGCAACGAAAATGTTGGATGTTTTTATGCGGACATTATTGTTAACAAAACCGTGATATTGGAGTTGAAAGCGGTAAAAAGTCTGTTACCAGAACACCAAGCCCAACTTTTAAATTATTTAAAGGCATCAGGACTACCAGTTGGATTGTTGATTAATTTTGGCATGCCACAACTTGAATACAGACGGTTTGACAATAAATTCAACAGGGATAGAGGGAATAAAGGAGATTTGTTTTAACTTAGAGGGTAAACTTCATACAGATTGTGTATTCCCTCCATCCCTTGTATCCCTGTTATTGCTAGAAAGGTCTTGAATTATGCGTATTCTCGTCACCGGCGGCGCGGGCTTTCTCGGCAGTCACCTCTGTGAACGGCTGCTGAACGAAGGCAATGACGTCATCTGCCTGGACAACCTCTTTACCGGCAGCAAAGACAACATCATCCACCTGATGGACAACCATCGCTTTGAGCTGATCCGTCACGACATCGTGGAACCGATCCTGCTGGAGGTGGACCGGATCTACAATCTGGCCTGTCCCGCTTCGCCGGTGCACTACCAGTACAACCCGGTCAAGACCGTCAAGACCAGCGTGATGGGGATGATCAACATGCTGGGGATGGCAAAACGGGTCAAGGCCCGCATCCTGCAGGCCTCTACCTCGGAGGTCTACGGTGATCCCCAGGTCCACCCCCAGAAGGAGGAATACTGGGGTAACGTCAACCCGATCGGTATTCGCAGCTGCTACGATGAAGGCAAGCGGGTAGCCGAGACCCTGATGATGGACTACCATCGTCAGAACAAGGTTGATATCCGCATCATCCGGATCTTCAACACCTACGGCCCCCGCATGGCGGAAAACGACGGCAGGGTGGTATCTAACTTCATATTGCAGGCCCTGAAAAACGAAGACATTACGGTCTTTGGCGAAGGCAGGCAGACCCGTTCCTTCTGCTACGTCAGCGACCTGATCGACGGCATGATCAGGATGATGGAAAATGAGCAGGACTTCATCGGCCCGGTCAATCTGGGGAACCCGGTTGAAAACACCATCCTTGAATTTGCTGAAAAAATCATTACAATAACCGGCTCAAAATCAAAGATAATATACAAACCGCTGCCTCAGGATGACCCGAAACAACGCAGACCGGACATCACCCTGGCGCAGGAGAAACTTGGTTGGCAGCCGTCCATAGACCTTGAAACAGGCCTGAAGGCCACAGCGGACTACTTTGCAGCACGCTGTAACAGGGGTTGATATGACCGGAATCCGCATCACACGCCGCACCTGGCTGATCCCAGCCATCTGCCTTGCCTTTATCCTGTTTTTCACGGTATTCGGCGAACGCGGTCTTTTGCGCATTTACGAAATGAGGCAGGAAAAACAGCGCATTGAACATACTGTGGCTGACCTGCGTATCGAAAACCAGAAGCTGCGTTCTTCAATCGAGGCATTGCGCAGTGACCGTCATCAGCTTGAGCGGATTGCCCGTAAAGAGCTGGGGCTGGTCCGCCCCAATGAAGTCATCTATCAGTTTCCGCCGTCCGGGAGCAAGTGAGGCAACGACCCCATGCAACGACAAAACTGTATTATCTGTGCCTGGCGCGCAACCTGTGCAAAACGTTTTTCCGTCTCGGACAGCGGTGCCCGCTGCCCCGATTTTTCACGGGATATCACCATAAAAGATCAGGACACTGCCGAGCTGCCTGCGACCAATGATTCTTCCAAGGAACCTCCCCAACAATGATCCGTCAGAAACTTGCTGTACTGGTAACCCAAGCCCTTGCCTCTGCCCGCAATGCAGGCGTCCTTTGTTCAGAACTGTTCCCTGATGTCGTTATCGGCACCCCTGCCCAGGAAGCCCACGGTGATTTTGCCTGCAACATCGCCCTGCAACTGGCAAAACCGGAACGCAAGTCCCCCCGCCAGGTGGCTGAAAGTGTACTGCTGCACCTCCAGGATACAGATGGATTGATTCGCCGGGCTGAAATAGCCGGTCCGGGCTTCATCAACTTTTTTATTGCTCCGTCTGCCTGGCAACAGTGCCTGCCACTGATTGAACAGGCCGGCCCGGCCTACGGCACCACGGACAGCGGCGCCGGTCGCAAGGCGCAGGTTGAGTTTGTCAGTGCCAACCCCACCGGGCCACTCCATATCGGCCATGGTCGGGGTGCTGCCATCGGTGATGTGCTCTGCCGCCTGCTGGCTGCAACCGGCTGGCAGGTCACCCGTGAATTTTATTACAACGACGCCGGTGCCCAGATCAGCAACCTGGCCCTGTCGGTCCAGGCCCGCTGCCTCGGGATTGAAACCGACGACCCGCGCTGGCCTGCAGATGGCTACCAGGGAGAGTACATCAAAGAGGTGGCAACGGCCTACCTTGCCGGGGAGACCGTTGTTGCCGGAGACCAGCAGGTCACTGCCAGCGGCGACCCGGACGATCTGGATGCCATCCGGCGTTTTGCCGTTGCGGCCCTGCGCAGGGAGCAGGATCAGGATCTGCAGGCCTTTGATGTCCGCTTTGACCACTACTTCCTCGAATCAAGCCTTTACTCTGACGGCAAGGTGGAGGCAGCAGTGCAGCAGATGATTGCCAATGGTCACACCTATGAGCAGGAGGGAGCACTCTGGCTGCGCACCACCGACTTTGGTGATGACAAGGACCGGGTCATGCGCAAGACCGACGGCGGCTACACCTATTTCGTACCGGATGTGGCCTACCATCTGGACAAATGGCAGCGCGGCTTCCTGCGGGTCGTCAATGAGCAGGGAGCCGACCACCACAGTACCATCACCCGGGTGCGGGCCGGCCTGCAGGCCCTGAACGCCGGTATTCCCAAGGGCTGGCCGGAATACGTCCTGCATCAGATGGTCACCGTCATGCGGGGTGGCGAAGAGGTCAAGATCTCCAAGCGGGCCGGCAGCTATGTCACCCTGCGGGATCTGATCGACGAGGTCGGTCGTGACGCCACCCGCTTCTTCTTTGTAATGCGCAAGCCCGACTCGCAACTGGTCTTTGACATAGACCTTGCCAAACAGCAATCACTGGACAACCCGGTCTACTATATCCAGTATGCCCATGCCCGTATCTGCAGCATCTTTGAGAATGCGGCAGACAAAGGCATCCACCTGCCTGATCAGACGCCAGACGCAGCTGTTCTCGCTCAACTTGAGACCCCTGAAGAACTGCGTCTGATCAAGTGGCTTGAAAGCCTGCCGGAAACCGTTGATGACGCGGCACAGGAGTTTGAACCGCACAAGATCGTCTATTACCTGACCGAACTTGCAGGCCAGTTCCACAGCTATTACAACAAGTCCAAGGTAGTGACGGAAGACACCTCACTGAGTATCGCACGACTCTACCTGTTGGCACGCACCAGGCAGGTTATACAAAACGCCCTCACCCTGCTGGGCGTATCAGCCCCGGAAAAGATGTAGGAGGTCAGCCATGCGGATCGACTATAGTGAGCCACGGCAATCCTACGGCTCCAGCAGTTCAAGCAGTGGCGGCAGTCCACGCAAGGCAGACAGATCATCCTCCGGCAGCCTGCTGTTATGGTGCATTCTTGCAGGAGTTATATTTTTCAGCGGTTTTGGCACCGGCTGGTTTTTTTCACAAAAAGCCGCCAAAAAGGCATTCAGGGCCGCCATGGAGCAACAGAGCCTTGAGTCCACTTTAAAGGACGGAAAAAAACCGGCGGATCAACCGGCACAACAACCGCCCCAGGCCAGTGCGACACCACCCACTGTGACAGCAACAGGACAACCAGCTCAACAGGCATCACCCTCTGGGCAGGTACCGCTTTCCTTCTTTGAAAGTCTGCCCAAAGGTCAAAAGCAGACAGTGCTAGGCAGCGGCATCAATGAAAAACCAAAACCTGCAGCCCCCTCTGCCCCGCAACCACCTCAGGCAGCAGGAGCTGCAGCCAAAGCGCCCGACAGCAAGACTGCAGGCTCCGGTTTTCTGGTCCAGGTAGCCTCCTTTACCAACGCAAAGGAGGCAGAAAGCGCCAAGGCAAAACTTGCTGCCAAGGGCTACAGCGCCACGGTTGCAGAAACCAATCTGAACGATAAAGGCACCTGGTACCGCGTCCGTATCGGTCGCCACCTTGATAAAGAAGCCGCATCCGAGATCGCCAGCCGGGTAGGCGGCGGCGCAAAAGTGCTGCCCGATCAGGAATAAGTAAATTTTATATTGACTTCACCTTGCCGTTCCTGCTATAAGTTCAATTCCTCACGTCGCGGGGTGGAGCAGTCTGGTAGCTCGTCGGGCTCATAACCCGAAGGTCACAGGTTCAAATCCTGTCCCCGCAACCAAATCACCAACCGCCTCTTTGGTCTACCGAAGGGGCGTTTTCAAATGGCTGCTTAGCTCAGCTGGCTAGAGCATACGCTTCATACGTGTGAGGTCCGGGGTTCGAGTCCCTGAGCAGCCACCATTAGACAGTCTGGGATAGTCCAGACAAGACCAAAAGCCCTTGAAAATTCAAGGGCTTTTTCTTTTATATTGTCCATACAAGTCTATATTGATATGCTTGAATCCACGTTTTTTGGGGATATATTTTCAGCAAAATATCCCCATAGCATTTTGGGTATCCCCAAAACGGAGGAAAGCGCCATGCCTAAAAGGATTGTACCCCTCTCCGACATTCAAGTTTCCAAGGCCAAACCCAAAGACAAAGACTACAATCTGTTTGACGGTGGCGGCCTCTACCTACTTGTTACAACAACAGGCGGTAAACTCTGGCGGATGAAATACCGCTTTGAAGGTAAAGAGCGCCGGATTGCATTTGGTTCTTATCCTGAGATCTCTTTGGCAGATGCAAGGAGGCGGAAAGAGGAAGCCCGGAAGCTTGTTGCAAACGGTACTGATCCAGGAAATCTAAAGAAGGCACAAAAGCAATCCGGTGAAGACAGGACGGCAAACAGTTTTGAGGTAATAGCACGGGAATGGTTTGGAGCCTTTCAGAACCAATGGACTCCCGGTCACGCCACCAAGCTCCTTAGCCGGATGGAGCGGGAGTTGTTCCCCTATATCGGGGCAATGCCGATTGAAGAGATTAAGGCCCCGGACGTGCTGAAGGTATTGAAGCGGATTGAATCACGGGGAATACTTGAGACCGCTCACCGGGTAAAGACGATCATCAGCCAGGTATTACGCTACGCCATAGCCCACGGACACCGGGCAGACCGTGACTGTACTGCAGACTTGAGAGGGGCACTCCCCCCATCAAGAGCAAAGCACTTCGGGGCACTGACAGACCCGAAAGAAGTTGCCCCCCTGTTAAGAGCCATAGACAGCTTTCAGGGAAGCTTTGTAGTCAAGTGTGCCTTACAGCTTTCCCCTATGCTGTTTTGCCGCCCAGGGGAACTGCGGGGCATGGAGTGGACAGAACTTGACCTTGATTCTTCTGAATGGAACATACCTGTTGAAAGAATGAAGCTGAAGAACCAGACCAAGCAAGACCGCAAGGGGCAGTTTCACCTTGTCCCCCTCTCCTCTCAAGCCGTCCAGATACTTCGAGAGCTGCACCCCCTGACCGGACACAGCAAATACGTTTTCCCCTGCCACCGCACCCCATTACGGCCTATGAGTGAAAACGCCATTACCGCAGCCTTGCGCCGCCTTGGGTATACCGGCAGTGAAATGACTGGCCACGGATTCAGGGCAACCGCCCGAACCATACTTGATGAAGTGCTGGGATTCCGTCCCGACATCATAGAACATCAACTAGCCCACGCGGTAAGGGATGCAAACGGCAGGGCCTACAATCGAACCTCTTTCCTTAAGGATCGGCGGCAGATGATGCAACAATGGGCTGATTACCTGGACGGATTGAAGGCCAGGGCGAAGGTAATACCAATAAAGAAGGCGATATAAAGAGACAAGATATCTATGGATAAATCAAACAGAAAACTATTCCGAATACGCAATCATGATTCGAACGGTTATTGGCTTACGGATGATCGCAGATATTTTGAATATGCCCATCTTCAGTTAGCCGAACTCGAACAAGTGACCGAGCAAGTAAAGCAACTATGGCCAGCTTCCCTTGATAAAACAATCCATGCACATGAACATTCACCAGAACTTGAACTGCTGGTATGTAAGCGAGATTTGCTATCCGATTCAGTTAAAGTATTTTCAGCAATGGCCGTTGAGGGCTTTCTAAATTACTACGGTGTAGTTCGACTTGGCGAAAATGAATATGTTGATCATTTTGAACGCATGGGAATAATCCCTAAGTTGCGTATACTTTTACTCGTTTGTGATTCTTTGGCTGTTTCAGATACAGACCCTCTTGTTAAAATACTTAAACGCATTGCACAACGAAGAAACATGCTTGTGCACCCTAAAGCGAAAGAACTTAGCGGATACATCCCCGCAGAAGAACGTCCTGGAGATAAAATCCCGGAAGCTGCCAGAGAAGCAGTAAAAGACATGGAAGATTTTTTCCGTGAATTCATATCAGCCGTTCCTCAATCCTCTCACCTCATCCCACCACTTAAATAAAATATAGTCATCAAAATCCAAACAACCACGCTATCAATAGCCCATGCCCTATTGATAGCAAAAATATGATAGGTTCCGTTTATGTAAAATCAGCAACTTACAAACTCTGAAACCGCTGATTTTTTAAAAAGCTTGACAGTCCTTAACCCTATTGATAGGTTTATCACATAGTATTTAACTTGTTGATAGCAACCATATAGGGAGGAACTATCATGGCAATCATCGGATATGCACGGGTAAGCACAGAAGGCCAGGAACTGACCGCACAGCTTGAGCAACTGAACGGTGCTGGTGTTGATAAGATCTTCAAAGAAAAAGCATCAGGCGTGAAGCAAGACCGCCCACAGCTGGCGGCAATGCTTGACCACCTCCGGGAAGGTGACACGGTAATAGTCTGCAAGCTGGACCGGATAGCCCGCAGCACCAAACACCTGTTAGAGATCGTAGAGACACTGGAAGCAAGGAAGGTTTCCTTCAAGGTCTTGAACATCAACCTGGACACCTCCACCCCCACCGGTAAGCTGATGCTTTCCATGCTGGCGTCAATTGCACAGTTTGAAAGGGAAATGATGCTGGAGCGGCAGCGGGAAGGGATCAGGCTGGCCAAAGACGCAGGGCGCTACCAAGGACGCAAGGCAACAGCACGGGCATTGTCTGACAAGGCGCTTGAACTGCTGGCCCAGGGCAAGACCAAGCAGGCGGTAGCTGATGAACTGGAAATAGGTATTGCCAGCGTGTACCGGATAGCCAAGGCGGCAAAAGCCTGATTGAGTTTTTTGTTGTTTTTATTTATGCCATTTGTGGCATAATGGGGGCACAATTGTGAATCGGCATGCAATATTGACCCACTTTCGGGTGTAATCGGCGTCCAAAATTGACCCACCTCAGCACCTCCTCCATTCTCTTTGGCATCATCCAGAGAGAGGAGCTTTGAAAGGAGATGCT